>JAABUH010002579.1_pt1 | contig 17118 bp, 26 predicted proteins | sample 5559121 | NCBI WGS metagenome assembly JAABUH01 (sample SAMN10711871, study PRJNA513364) | rock metagenome | isolation source: Antarctica rocks | place: Antarctica: Victoria Land, Battleship Promontory nord | collected 2015-12-28
CGCGCAGCCCCGCCGTGTGGCCCTGGGACAGGGACCGCATGCGCCGCCGGTGCACGGTCCGCGTGCGCCACGGGAGCATGAAGTGCATGCGCGTCCGGAGCATCGTCCGCGTGCGCCGCCGGAGCACGGTCCGTGTGCGCCGCCGGAGTGCATTCCGTGTGCGGCGCCGCCACCGCCGAGCCTCTGCGCGGCTGCCGCGGAGCGCGCGCGAGCGGCGGGACCTGCAACCCTGCGCACGCTGTAGGGCCTGCAGGCCGCTGGCCGGCCCAGCGCAGCGCATCCACAACGGCAGGGCTTGGTCCCTCGCCGCGGCCGCCCCCGATGGCCGGCCGCACTGGCGGGGCCTCCGCATGGCCGCCGCGCAGCCGCGTAAGCGTGCGGTCAAGCGTGGGGCCAGAGCCGCCGCCGGGCTCGCCGCCAGGCGCGTCAGCGCCGCCCTCGCCCGCGCCGCCGCCCGCGGCCGCGCCCGCAGCGCCGCCGCGCGCCTCGACACCCGCCCCAGGCTCTCCAAAATCCGCCGGGGGCAGCACGGGCCCGGCAGCTGGCAGCGCCGCGCCAGACGACGCCAGGCGGCTGGTACCGCCGGAGCGCGCGGCGTGCAGGTCGCTGAGCGAGCCGTGCGCGCCACGCCAGCGCGCGGGGCCAAACTCGGCCTCCAGGCGCGCCACGATAGCCTGCAGGGCGCGGGCTTGTCAGGTCCTGGCGTACGGAGGTGAGGCGGCCAGGCGAAGCCGCTAAGCCACACCTGCGGCAGCCACACACGGCACGCCCAACGTAGCTGCGCCAGGCACCACAACCCCGCAAACCCCGTCCAACACTGCCCTGCCACCTCTGCCTCAAATACACGTAGGGACACTACCTGAAGCGCTTGAAGCCCTTTCAAAACCCTAAGCACGCTGCAACACTGCATGCGAGCCTCCGGGGCGCGCCGGGAAGGTAGGCCGCAGCGCAGCCTGGCCGGCCATGCAGGCCGCGCACAGCTCGCGCAGGCACGCGTCGCCGGCCGGCGGCGGCGGCAGCTGCGCGCCCTGGAAGCCCACCGCGCCCACCACCTGCCCCACAGCATGCCCTGTCGATGCCCTAACAAAGCCCTGCACCAAGCACTGCCTCCCGTCGCTACCGCAAGCATGGCATGGGGGCTTCAGCAGCGCGACGGCGGCAACCGCTCGCACGGCGGCGGCGCCGACAGCAAGGCCCCACGGCGGCCCCGCAGCGCGCCCGCCAGCTCACGGACAGGGCGGGCGCGCATGGCAGGGGCGGGTGCTGGGCAGGGCAGTGCACGGCGAGCACACACCGCGCCGCGCTAAACAGGCGCGAAGAGCCTGTCTGGGCAGTCCATCGCTGGAGGGGTGCGCTGCAGTGGCGCCAGCGTGTCACACGTTCACTTGCAAGGGAAGCAATGACAGACGAGAGTGGGTGAGCTCAGTGCTCGCACCTGCATGGGGTGCAGCGCCGCCCACGGCACCTCCCCGGTGAGCAGCTCCCACAGCACCACGCCGTAGCTGTACACTGTGCGGGCGCGAGCGGCAGGGGCTGCTCAGGCTCTGCCGCACCTCCTGACCAAACTTGCTGCCACCCTCGAATACTTATATGGAACTGTCACCGGGCATGGTAACGCACGTGGTGGCTTTCAGCAAACCAGAGCAAAACAATTCGGATTTATAATAAAAGAATCAAATCCCAGGGCGCATCAACGCTCTCACAGTCCAGACATGACCGGCTCGACGCGGCACATACTGTGTGCCTGACGGTGGGAGAGCAGACCAGCGCTACCAGCAGCCCAACACTGAGCGTGGCAGCAGCTTGCAGGTGCTCACCGTCAGAGCGCTCGTCGCAGGCCTCGCAGCGCAACACCTCGGGCGCCATCCTGCACACTCAAGGGAACATCAGGCGAGGCTGGCAAACATGCAGACCGTGTGCAGGAAATGAAGAGATGGAGGAGAGTGTGTGGCTTCCAACTCGCACACAGCCGTGAGGAACAGCGAGGTTGGCGCACCATTCGGGCGTGCCAAACCCGGCGCCGGTAGAGGGCAGAACGTTGCTTCGCAGCTGCGCCAGGCCAAAGTCCTGCAGGGCAGGCAGGCGCCGCGGTCAGGCGCGGCACCCAGCGCCTCCAGTCGTGCAGGCCGACCCAAACTTCTAAACAAGCGAGCTGGGTGGTCAGGATTCCTGGCCAGCAGCAGTGCACCCCTGCCAGCACCCACGAGAGTGGCATGCTTGCACAGAACCGTGTGGGGAGTCACGCATGCCCCATCCCATGTGACTTTAACAAGCCACCCTCTGGCCCCTTGCAAAGCATGGCGCGGTCGGCACGCTGCCTGCAAGCTGGCGCGAGCCCGCGGGCGCGCACCGCGACCTTGATGCGCCAGTTGGCGTCCACTAGAATGTTGGGGCTTTTGAGGTCCTGCGCGCCCCTGGACCCCATCAGCAGCATCCCAGCGTGACGCAGCAGCAGCAGCAGGGCATGCGCAGTCCTGCATGGCACGTGCAGTCAGCTTAAGCTTGCAACCCCTGAGCTCCTCCCAGAACATGAAATGCTTTATCAAGCCTCCAGCCTGAGGCATCACTGCGCAAGTTCTTGCTTTGGAGATGGGCTCTCGGAACAGGAACCCTATGCGCTTAAGGGGGGCGCTCGCCTTGTGCAGTATGAGCGGTTGGCGCGAGTGCAGGTAGGCCATGCCGCGCGCCACGCTGACCGCTGCCGAGCGCGCGAGCCGCGCGTGCGGCCGGCCCTCCTTGCGCAGGACGTCAAACAGGCTGCGCGCCCGCGCTGCGCTCAGGCACTTGCGCCGCACGCCCCTCCACCCCACGCCACTCACCCCATGGCAGGCACTCCCCGCTTTCCTGGGGTCCTGGGGGACAGCACGGCGCCCAAACACTGGCGGACCAGATATGTGCGCTCGCAGCTCGCTTGACCTGTACAGCACACGCAGCAGGCCTCGCTTCTACAGTGTACCTTGGATAAACAACGACTGCTTACAAATAGTGTGTGAGGCAAGGCCAAGGGGCGGCCGGCGCGCCTGCCGCGCTGCATGAACTCGGACAGGATGGCCGGGCGCGGATGCGCGCAAAAGCCAATGAAGAGGAGCAGGTTGGGGTGGCGCAGCAGCGCCAGCACGCCCGCCTCGCGCTCCATCGTGCGGCGCGTGGCCGCGTCGTCGGTCAGCAGCACCTTCACCGCGACCACCGTGCCCTGCGCGCGGCCCGGCGTAAGGTGAGGAGCTCACAGCGCGCCGCGTCGCGGCGCCTTCATCCAGCAGACCCTTCATCTCTGTGGCCGCACGCGCTGCGGGGCTTATGAGGGACATGGGATGGTGTCAGCAACAACTTCACCGCCGCAGCCCTTTTCTGCGCCACATTTGGTGAGGAAATAGCATGTGCCGGTGTGAACCACCGCAAAAGCGCACGTAAGGCCTGGCTAAGACACGCGGCCTCTGGTGCACGTCAGCGTTGACTCCGCTGGCCCCTGCTAGCTAATTAAATAGCTAATGCACTCTCGTCAGGTCAAGCACTTATCTGAATATACCCTGCGGAGGCGACCAGGGCGCACCTCGTACTTGCCAACGAAGACCTCGGCAAACCCGCCGACGGCCAGGCGGTCGCCCAGGGTGACGCGCGCGGGGTCGACCGCCCAGCGCTGCAGCTCGGCCGGGTCCGCGCCGGAGACGGTCGGGCTCAGCGCCGCCGCCCTGCATAGGATGCACGGCATCTCAGGTGCGGTGATGCATGCCCAGGGCCACCTGCTGCACCGCGTCGCCTCACAGCACTCCTGTGCATTTTGGCAGCTGCTAAACCCATCGCTGGAAACACCAGCCCAGATCCAGCGCTGGATTCACCACTCAATCGAGGGGTCACCAATGTTCCACCGAGACTCACCATTGGTCAATCCGAAAGCCAAACAAGTTCCTAAGCGTAAGCACACCCTGGGCATGAACACGCTGCAAGAGCATGAGACGCCCAGCGACTGCCGCCCAGCACGCCAGGCCCTGCAGACGGGCTGCAGTCGACTAACGCGCCATGCGCCGGGCGGGCCCCGCACCGCGCCGCGTGCCGCAGCGGCGCGCGCCCCACATCCGCCAGCGTCGCCGGGCCCATGGCCGCCAGGAGCGCCGCGGGCGCGCCGCCCAGGCCGGCGGCGGGCGTGGCGTCCGCGAGGGCAGGCCCCAGCAGCGCTTCGATGCCCTCGGGAGCGGGGCCCAAGGCTGCGGCCGGGCTGCCGCCACTGGGTGAGTCAAGCGACTCGATGCTCACCAGCGGCTGCTCCGGCTGGCCTGCTGCCCGAATCATGTCCACATAAGCAGCGGCAACTAATCAAAGACAGTTAAATAAAAATTTTATTATCTAGAGGCAGCACCATCCTCAGCGCATCAGGCATCCTCAGCGCAACATGCAGACGGGAGGATGCTGCCTCGAGACATCCAAGCACAGACGCGGGACGCCTGGAGTGCCTGAGCAGAAAACATCTCTCTCGCATCACAGTCTGACAACAACAACAAGAGCGTCAATAGCGTTTGACACTTGCCTATCACTGCAACCTTCTGACATGCGGCAGTGAGTGAAAGGCCGGCCACAGCGGCATGCAGACCACGGCACGTCGGGCGGCGAGCGCGCGGGGTCGGCAGGGAGCCGGCCGAACAGCGGGCGCGCCTGGGCGGTCAAAGTGTGCGCGGAACTGCGCGCTGACGCGCACGTCCACCGCGCGCGCGTCCGTCTTGCGCACCTCCAGGAACGGGCCCCTGCGGCTCGCAGCAGTCAGTCAGAATTGGACCCATCTTAAGTAATATCAATATCTATGAATGCGTAACACTTGTGTGCAGCTCACAGCAAACTCTCACAACCAGCTATGCATGGGCCATCTTCTCACGCGCCCCGGCTACCCCGCCCACGCTCCTGCGGCGCAAGCGGAGCACGCAGCGCTGAGCGCGCTGTCGCGACCCGCCCCTGCGGCTTGTCGGCCACAGCTTCAGGAGCTGCGGGAGCAGCTGCGCTGGCGCACCGGATGTGCGTCACGGCGTCGGGGCGCCGCGGCATCGCGAGCAGCGTCTGCTCCACGAGCGCCGCCGCCAGGCCCTCGGACGCGCCGCGCAGGCCGCCCTCGCCGCCCGCGGCCGCGGCCGCGACCGCGCCCCCGGCGCCCGCCGCGCGTGCAGACTCCGGCCGGCCCGCCGCCGCGCCAAGGGCTCCGGGCGCGGCCGAATCCCAGCCGGGCGCGGCAGCGCGCGCAGCGGCGGCGAAGGGGCTTGCGGAAGCGCTCACAAGGGCGGGTGCAGGATCGGGCGCCGACGCGTAGGGCGCCGCGCGCGCGCCGCCGCCCTCCGACGCGCAAGCCAGGCTCAGCGCGGCCCCGGCCTGCGCATGCTCGGCCTGCGCCGCGGCCGCGGGCGCAGCGGACCCAGCGTCGAGGCGCCCGCTGGGCGGCGTGCCGATCAACTCTGGCGTGGCCGCCTCGGCGGCGCGGCGAGTGTTGGGCACTGCCGTGCAGCGCGCTGGCAGGCGCTGCGGCGCGTCTGCGGCGACGGAGGCCGTTCCGCTCACTGCGGCCTCGTTGCCACCAGGCAGCCCGGCCTGCGCCCCGTGTCGCACAGGTTGAGCCCGAAACCCTACGGGCTGCTCCACGACATCCTGCCTCCTTCAAAGCCCCGCGCTGCTGATGCACGCGCAGACATGTGGCTGACAGTCCGGGGCCCCTGCTACCCGGTGCCGGAGACGAAGTGTGCCCCTGAGACCCAGGTGCATGGTCGTGTGCTGCGCGGCCACAGGTAGGGCACGCACAGCTGGCTGTAAACCACACTCAGAGCGTGACAATGCTCAGACGCGCCGAGACACACACGCAATATCAATGCAGCGCCGACTGCACAGGCACTGAGTAGGTCATGTGTTAACGCACCCACTGGCAGTGGCGCACCAACGACGGACTGTGGCAATCCTCTGGGGCGCCGCCGTCAAGCTGCGCTGGCGCCTGCAGCGGGCACACACAGCTGAGCTGACTTGTGCGCATCAGGTGGCTCGGGTGCACAATGTGCCGCGCCGCCACCAAGGTCCCCTGTGCCACTCACATATGGGAGCTGCGAGGCCTTCCTGACCGCTGGCAGCTGGTGCACACATGCCCATGCATAAGTGGCAGGACAGACGGTGGGGAAGCTGCGCGCTCCAAGGGCGCACCGTGCACATCAGCACTCCCAGGCAGGCGCCACAGGCCCAACGCTCCCGCCGTTCACACGCTCCGCGCTCTGGCCGTCAGGCTGTGCGCAGAGGCTCCCGCTACCTGGCCATGCGCGTTTAGCAGCTTGAGGCTCGATGTGAGCTGCCAGGCTACGCTGGCATGAGCACCAAGCCTTCTATGTGGTGCTTGCCGCTGTATCGACCGGCTGCTAGCAAGGTGCAGGATGCTTGGATGCTGCCTCTGCTTGTGGGGTGCGCTCAAACTGCCAGGCAGCGTTCCGCAAGCAAACACGCACGCGTGTGGTTTGGGTGTATAGGCCTGCAACCGCTGCGACTTCAAGGCCAGCAGCCGGCAATGGCTGCACGGCCCGATTTACTTGTTGGACGCGGGAAGGCGCACCCAACGAAAACCCCACAGCAGTGCTGGGTGCACCCGCAGCGGCTGTTGTAGGTCAGGAAGCGCCGCTCCAACAGCAGAGCGGCCTTGCAGTCGCCGCCGCAACCCCAAACAGTAATGTGCACCCTCTGACGACGCAAACACAGCTATGCAAACATCGCACTTCTTGCCGCCGGCCCAGCTATCTGAAGCAGGCAAATCAATACCGTTGGGCAAGGCACCAACCGACCGCAGAGATTGCTGTGTCAACACGCTTTAGTAAAGCGTGTGCCTAAAGCGGCTAGGGCTGCTGTCTAAGCCCTGCCAGGCTGGGTGCCAGTACAGGCTCGCGCCTTTACATTGGAATGCCTGTGCATATGGATGCAATCTTGAGACAGGCTATTTGCCGGCAGTGCAGCCTCGGGACCGGTTCCTGGGAATCGCTGATCAGCAGCACCAATGGTTCAAGAGTCTGCAGAGACACGGCCAGAACATCTGGGAGCTGATGCCACAGCAACTATCAGCCTGGGCAAGGGGGCCTGGGACTGCGATAAGGGAGTCGCAATCCCGCCTGAGAAGGAGGTGGACGCCCGTCTCCAGCAACCTCCAGTACGACCGCTTGGGTGGAACGGGGCCAGGCTCTCTGAGATGTGCTCTGCTGGCACTGCAGGCAGAGGTGTTCGAGGAGACCGTCAGTATGGACTACTTGTTCGAGGGCATACCCACAGTGCCGCCTCGGAAGGACATGGACCACATGGTGACCGTTTGGCACTCCAGCTCCCTTCTCAATGCTCATTCGGTCCAGCTGTCGGTCTGTGACACCTGTCTCACTGTCCACACCGGCTTGGATGGTGAAACAGGTTCGGCATAATAGTCAGGTGAGCTCTCCCAGTGCGCAGGTATTCTTCTGCAGTGGGTGCCGCTACCGCGTGACAGCCTACCGCGAGTGGACCGCGGCACAGGTGCGCACCCCCTGGCAAGGCGGCCTTGCACCGCGCTTGCTGTGCAGGCCGCCAGCACCCAACGCGGCTGTGTCACCTATCCATGTTCAGCTCTGCATGCCGTGTTCATGGTCGAGGCGCCAACTCGTTGCGAGCCGTCCAGCGCTCGGCATGCAGGTCAAGCAGGCGCTGTGGGACGGCGGCATCCGGCGCTCAAACAAGCCCAAGGCCGTGCGCAACACGCCGGGTCTGCAGCAGTGGCAGGACCTGGTGCGTCTCGGGAGGCCCTGTCAGTGACCTGCTGGTGGACTGAGACCTCTGCTGCAGCTACAAGCACACACTTGACAGAACATGGGATAGGCTGGGCCCTCCCTGGCAGGCCGCGCTTGACAAGTCTGAAAAGAATGATGTTGCACTGGGGTCTACAGTGTGTGACCTAGGCACTGCGTGGCGCGCAGACGCTGGTGTACGCCGGGCAGCACATGGCCGACGACAAGCAGCTCAAGGACTACCACGTGCCTGCGGTGCGTGCGGCGCACCAGGCCCTGTGCAGGGTACTGCAGCTGCACACCTGGCATGTCAGCGGCGAGGCGTGAGCGTGGCGTCAGCGGTGCATGGAGCTACTGATATCAGTCGCAGCTGCCTGTGCAAGCACCGAATCGCAGCTGCCTGTGCAAGCTCTGAATCCCCCATCGCATGTGTGATGACGTAAGGATGGCTGCGGCTTGAGTGGCGATGCTGTCCTCTGCAAATGCTGCTGTCCTGCGCGGGGTTGTGCCTGCGTGTCACTTGCAGTCATGCCAGCCCGCGCTTGTGTACGGACTCTTTGGGCGGAATTTGCTCTGGCGCTGATGCTGGGCTGGCGCGGTGCGCGTCATGCAGGGGTGCCAGACCCTGATCGCCATCGAGACTGCGAAGCTGAGCACCAAGCCCGACTGCGAATCCGCTTACTGGAACTGATGTCCGACTGGGCATACGGCATGCCGCCGAGGACATGGTGAGCTTGCTGTGAGCTCGTATCCTTCAACCGCCAGCCGCCGGGAAGGTACCGAGCAGTTGAGGCAACAGTGAAAGCGCACGTTCCATGCATACCGCCGTTTTTCGATACATGATGCCCATGTGGCGTTGTGTTGTATGCTGTGCTCGGCAGTTGGTTGCCCCTCAAGCACCCCGCCGCAGATAGGTCAACACTGGCAGCTTAAATAGGGCAGGGTTAGGGTAGGGAGCCCCTCCGGCACCCCACGGCAGCTACGGTCCCCACTGGCAGCCTAAGCAGGGCAGCCGTCGTAAACTTGAGGGGCCTTGAGCCCACTACGCCCTGCTTTGCAGGCCACTACGCCCTGCTTGCTATGCAGCATGGCGCGCCTGCAGGTGGCTGCCTCGCTGACAATGCGGTACATCTTTAGCGTGCCGCGGCGTTTTGCGGTCAGCCTGTTCTTTCTGCACTGTTGCTTTATGCTATTGTCTGTTTGGTGTCAGGCTTCAGCATGTTCAAGCGCGCGGGATGGGTAGTCTGCGCGAATGCATCACGTAGTGGCTGGTCCTAGGCTTCCTTATGCTTGCATTATTTCTGTCGTCGGTTGTGTCGGTATTGTGCTTGGGGCAGTCGTTTTGTGCACATCTGCCAGGCGGCCACCTGCAGCGCTCAAAAGTGATTTCTGCCCACCCGGTATTGCCTGCCAAGAAGTGCTTATGCGCCGTACGTGCAGACAAACCCCGCCAACAGACTTTGATCTGTTGTTCAACGGAGGAGCGCAAGGGCGGGACAATGTCTGCATGGGGCGCAAATGACTGGCGCGATGCATGCATGCAGGTTTGTGTCAAGAACTTTGCAGAACTACGTTAACTGGAATGCTGCATGTGTGATTGCACATCTGTAGCACATCTGCCCTTGACATTGATCAAGCTGAAATGCAGTACACCTTACTGTGTGCTTGAGCATTGTGTGTGCTCGAGTAATGCTCAGCAGTATGTGTGCTTGAGTGATGTTCAGAGCGCATTAAGCTGTCCAACCTCAAGCAAGCAAGCGCATTCTCAGCAAGGCACTCTGCAGCCGCTCCAACTCCCCCACGCCTAGATCGAGGCAGTTGAAGAATATTGGGGAGGCTTCTTTTTTTTTTGGCTATACGCACACGCGCAAGCCCTTACGGCAGATCACTGGTATGCCAGCACAAGCTAGCAGTGGTTGGAATGTGCCTGCCTGCGTGCCTTTCACAACCACAACACTCACATACACCACTTGCCTCCGGCATATCCGCCAGGACACCAGTGTAGCGTCATGAGCATATTGAGCCTGGATACATGTTTGCGTGCCAGCATAAACCCTGCATGTCACAAGATACAGCTCTAGTACGGAAGCTCCTCGCCGTCTTTGGCGGCGGAGAAGTACTTGCCGCTGTCCGCCTTGGTCAACCGCTGGATCAGCGCGATGTGCTTGGCCGTGCTCTGCTCTACGCTCAGCTCAGGCGCGGACCCCGTCACCTGCCGCGCGCGCGTCCTCCGCTTGATGACAGTAGTCTGCAACCAACACAGGCCAGCGGGGGTGCCGCCATGAGGTGTGTCTACGCTCACACTGCTAGGACAGTGCCATGGCATACAGCGGCTGTCGGCTTGTTTGTGCGCACCTCCTTAGTGTCGCTGCGCGAGCCCATGTCGGTGTCCACCCAGCCGGGGCATGTGCAGATAACAGTGAAGCCCTCATCCTTCAACGCGCCCGCCAGCACAGACGTCTCTGCGAGCAGACATCATGCATTTTATCACAGCATGCGCGCACGCAAGCGTGTAGCGCAAGCAAGCATGGACGCAAGCAAGCAAAGCACTGCATCGCCTGCATCCTCGTCAGTCACATGCTGCTCCATCTAGCCGGCACCGTCCCCTGTGTCTCTTTAACACTGTGTCCATCAGTGCGCGCAACTGCTTGATATTCAAAAGCTCACATAGAGAGGGAGTCTGCCAACAGCATGCTCTCTTGTGCATGACCTCACATGCATATATATCATTATGGCGCCAGAGCAGCTCCGTGGGTCACGCACGCGCGGCTCATGGTGGGGCGCGAACGCGCACGCATGCTGAGCGCGGCCTGGGGCCAGGCACAGTCAGGCCTACAGCCCCTGCGGCAGGGGCGCGCACGCATGTTGAGCGCCGCCTTGGAGGACGTGTAGCTGATGATCTTGCCGCTCAGCGGCGTGCCGCCGGCGCGGTTCTCTTTAATGGAGCCCAGCTCGGACGAAACGTTGACGATCGTGCGCGTGTCCTTCTTCTTCAACAGCGGGTAGAACGCCTGCGTGGTGATGAACGGACCCACCGTGTTGACCTCCAGAACGCGCAGGTAGTCGCTGGGCTCCCTGCGCAGCGTCTGGCGGCCCTCAGCACGGCCTGCAGCACGTCTGGCACGGGGCAAAGGGCGATAATGGCAATAGGCAAGAACCGCGGCCTGTGATGACTTGATGCAAAGAGGCGCGACGCAGCATAGCATACGCATATGTGGGTTGCACGTCCACAGACAGCAATGTGCATGTTCACAGCGAGGGGCGCACGTCTCCAGGGCAGGCGCGACCTTGTTGTCCATGACCCCTGCGGGCCGGCATCGTCAAGATTTATTGCCAGGAGGCGTCAGTCATCAGCGAGACACAGCGCTGTGCAACACTTGCGACCATCTAGTGCCGTCAACCTTCCTGCACACAAGTAGCACCTTCCCCTCTCATTTAATGCAACAACTCATCATGTGCTTGACAACCGAAGCTCAGGGACAGCATTCCTTACACTCTGCCACACCTGAACAGCACAGCAAAGATGCGTATGGTTCAGAAGAAGCAGCCAGCATACACGGTAAATAGCGCCTATTGCAACACCACTTACACGAGATGTGCACAGCAGCAGACAGTACTTTGCATGAAGTGCTTTTCGCCACAACATACTGGAGCTTCAATATGTACTGCTATGCAGGGAGCTTACCAGCCATGTTGATCAACACATCAACTCCGTCAGGCAAGCTCTTCTCCACGGCAGCCGCAGCAGCCTGCACTTTGCACTAACTGCTTCAGAAACACCCTGGCAGCACTATGCCTACAGAGAGCAACTGTGTTGTCGACAAACAGCTCTCCCTTCAAAACAGCTCTCCCTTCCAAACAGCTCTTCGTTCAGGAAACACATAGCTATGCAGGCCTGGCAATGTACAAAAATATTGCCAATAAACAGACCGCTGCACGTGCACTGCGTCTAAAAGAGATAAAACAAGACCGCTGCACGTGCACTGCGCATAGAACAGCACGCATCCGCACACAAACTCACATGAAGCTCTATTTGCGCAACTTCACTGCTGTCTTGCACCGTTTTAACTTTGCTTGACACAAGCTATGTGCATACGCCTTGCCCGGCGACTCTCAGACTCTCCGGGAAGGCAGCGACTCAGCAGCTGCCGCACCTTTACAGACTCCTCTTTGCTGGTGTCCAGAGACACGGTGTGCAGCCTGTCACCGTACTCCTTTGCCAGCTTCTGCAGCGGCTCTGCTTTGTCCGGGTTGCGCGCAGCCGCAACGATGACTGTGTCCGGCTGCTTCAGCAGGCCATTCACGAGGCCCAGGCCCAGGCCGCGCGACGCCCCAGTGATGACATACACCTTGCGGGTGCTGGAAGAAACCATGGCGTGCAGCTTGAACAGGTGAGCGCACCGCTGGCAGGATAGCGCGTGTACAGAACTGAAACGAGAAGGCTGTGTACAAATGGTTTGGTGTGTTGCCTCTCAGAAAGGCCTAACGAGAGTCTGCCTCGTAAAAGGGCTAGCGTGACTGTCTTGATCAGTAATTTTGTTGCATTAAAGTGGAGTTAAGAGGAGTGGAGCCTCGAAATGCCCGTAGCCATGGAGACAAAAAAGCGTCAACATCATTGAAACGGATGAGGATGCCTTGTCCAAGGTTTGTCCAAATATTGACATGGTGATTCACACACATGCTGCAACTTGGTGCAATGTAGACTACATTATGTGGTACTATATATAGTACCAAATAATGTGAGCAACATTGCACCAAGTGTATATACACAGATGCACAGAGGGCCTCGCAGGTACCGAAGATGCACGACAGGCTGGTGAACACACCCCGTTTTACATTGCTTATGCCCACAACTCTCGAGCTGAGCAGGCGCAGCATTCGGAGCCTCACAGAACACAAATGGATGGTAACTGGCCTTGGTCTGCTGAACATAGACAGACAACAAAGGGCACATTGACAAAGTGCACTGAACGGCATGCATTCATGCAGTATAGGGCCTTGCCAGGTAGACACGCCCCAAGGTCAGACACGCCCCACTGTCCCAAGCGCATTCACTTGCTGCCGCCTGGAACAAGCACCAGGTTTAATGTGAACGGCAGGGCTGCTTTGTTGACCACAATCAGGTGTACACAGGCGGTGTACAGGTGCAGCGCCCAAGCGTGTGTACACCGCAACTGATACTTGGAATACGCGACGCACATGCATTTTGGTCACAGCAGGCACACAACGGAATATTGTGCGAATGCACCCATGTCGACCATTCCGTCAGAGGCACGAGCCTGGTGTCTTAAGCACATTTGCCTCGCATACTCATAGAATCCAGCTTCACCCACAAACCCAGCGCTGCCCACAGAACTGTAAGTTTGAAGTGGCAGCGCCGCTCTCGCTCAGCGGCTCAGCGGCGCACACAGGCAGGAACGCATCCCCTGACTGGCTTGGCTGTATAACAGAGCTGCAGTGAAACAGAGCTGCCGCGCTTGCCCCTGAGGCCGGGCATGCCGCTCGCTGCATCAATGAAAAGGTAGGCAGCCTGGCACCTACGCACCTGAGCCGCCCCTTCCCCCCAGACATGCTCGCTGCTCAGACAAAGCTACAGCCCCACATAAGAAACTGCTGCGCCACACTCGGCCATGGAGCAATCACACGCTGTCTGCAACGGCAACCCATGCCACAAGAGCAAGCAGCGAGAGGGTCGGCCTAGTACGCCGGCGCCGCGCCACAATGCTTGCGCCCACGAGTCATGCGGCAGGAGCCATGCGGCACGGAAGCCAGCCTAGTACGGCAGCTCCGCGCCGTCTCTGGCGGCCGAGAAGTACTTGCCGCTGTCAGCCGTGGTCAGCCTGTGGATCAGCGCCAGGTGCTTTTCGGTGCTCTCCTCCACCGTCAGGTCCGGCTTCATGTCCGGCCGCGTCTGCGCACGGCCAGCCGTCAGTTGCCCAGGGCGGTGCATTGCGACCTGGCAGACGGGCGCGCTCTTGAGCTCAGGCAAACCCTCAGGGTCAGGTGACCAAAATGGTCACCGTACCTGCGGGCACGCCCCTGTGCAAGCCGCAAGCTGGACAGGTCTCTGTGCGCGGGCGGGCACACCGCACCTTCATGATCTCCGGATTTGTACCCATGTCGGTGGCCACCCAGCCGGGGCACGTGGACACGACCGTGAAGCCCTCATCCTTGAGCGCGCCCGCCAGCACCGACGTCTCTGGCGCCCCGGCAGGCGGCCCGCATGTCAGCAGGCGCGGCCGGGCGAGCCGCCGCTGTGCACCGCGCCAGGCAGCGCCTCGCCCAGCCGCCCTGCCTCAGACACGGCGCTGCCGAGCCCCGGGTAGCAGAGCCGCCCGCATGATGACGGCCGGGTCGGCGCCAGGCAGCGCTGGCTTGCATGCATGCCGAGCGCGGCCATGGGCGAGGCGTGGCCAGGGCCTGCGCAGGGCCCGGGCGCGCACGCATGTTTAGCGCGGCCTTGGACGAGGCGTACGCCACGATTTGCCGGACAGGTCCTTCATGCCCCCGCGGTTGAGCGTGATGGAGCCCGCGCCAGACGACACGTTGACGATCGTGCGCGTCTCGCGCTTCTTCAGCAGCGGATATAGCGCCTGGGTCACGCGGAAGGAGCCCACGGTGTTTGTGTTCATGACGCGCATGTACTCGCTGGCCTCCCTGCGGCGCGGCGGCCCGGCGTTAGCGGTGCGCCTCGGGCGATGCAGATCTTTGGGTATGCATGAGACACCAGGCAAGAGCATGAGGTGGAGGCGAGCTGGTCTACAGACTGCTGCTCTACAGAGCCTCTGGAGCATCATCTTGCTGACGCAACTGGCGAAAAGCGCGCGTGGCCACACTGGAAACGTGGTGCAGTGGCATGCGCGCAGGTCTGCCGCTACCCGGACACCCGGGAGCGCCTAAGTCTGCGAGGCCTCCACAGACACTTGCGACGGCACATGGGGAGCAAGACGCCGGCAGCCATGCAAGTCCGTACCACGCACTGCATCAGCAGCGTGCAGCGGCACGCGCCAGGGACCATCAAGAGCCAATGCAACCCCAAAGACTGTGAGGCACAGCCGTGCCCTCTTGCGTGGTGCTGGACAGGGCTGGGTGGGCGTACGTCTCTAGAGCCGTGCAAAACTTTGCGTCCGCCACCCCTGCCAGCAGCACATCTTGTCACCAAAACATACAGTGAACCCTTGTAACGAGGCATTGCAAGGCAGAGCCGCCAAGCAGAGCAACGCGTTACTACGGGCGTTGGAGCCAAGCAGGGCTAGATTATATTTTCACGCACGCATAAGCGGACTCTGTGGCACAGACTATAGACTGCTATAAAGCCAAGAAGCAGCTGGCGCTTGCCGGCATTGTTGATCAAGTAATCAACGCCCTGTGGGGCGGCCTTGTCCACGGCTTCTGCGGCAGCCTGCGCAGCAGGCAGCAGCTGTTGGTTCACCCACGTCTTGTACTTAATGTGAAGGTGCTTGGCCAAGCGCGGCTGCCAGCAAGCAGACCTTGCAGCTGCATATTTTTGCAACATACGCTTGAAGTCACTGCAACTGAGCAGGAAGTGTGCACTCGTGCGCCCCTGCGCCTTCTAAACAACTCTGCACAAAGCAATCCATACCACCCACAGTACGCAGTTGTTTGCAACCCACTCCGGCGTTCCACATTCCCTTGTATACCGCCCCATCAACCTGACACTTGGACGAGTGCCGCGCCTTCACTGACGCGTCGTCTGCACTGTCCAAGGCAACCGTGTGCAGCCTCCTGCCGTGCTCTTTCAGCAGCGTCTGCAGAGCCTCAGACTTGTCTGGGCTGCGCGCAGCTGCAACCACCACCGTGGCTGGCTCCCTGAGCAAGCTGTCCACAAAGTCCAGACCCAGGCCACGCGATGCTCCTGTAACGACATACACCTTCTGCGTGGCCATCGTGCGCTGGAAGCTGAACCTCTTGTAGTTGTGCTTCACAGTGCAAGTTCCACCTCTTTGAGCTCTGCTGTGTCCGATGGCTGTCTGTTTCAGGTATCTGCTTACCTTGGACCCAAGCATGGTTGCCTCACGTTACCTGGAAGCCGGGGCCTTTCAAACAGACCTTAAACATTTAGCCTAAATTAAATTACTTGAGGCAGCTGCTAAAGCAGCTGCATGTGCAACGCTTTGCCTGCTTGATGTGCAGCACGTGCTCAAGGCCTTGACTGCGCAATTCACACGAGCATCTGCTTGTGCTCTTTTGTAGCGAAAATGCTTCGGTATAGAAATGACTCATCAGCCAACCTTTGAGGGGCTCAGCCCTTTGCCCTTCCTGAAGAGGACTGACCGGGATTGCTTGACAGGATGTGAACCCTGAGAGCTCCTGCGGTAGATCCTGAGCAGTGCGGAACTTATGCGCGGCGCCGCCCCCTGCAACGCAACGCTCGGCAAGCGCTGCGCGTGTGCACAGTGTGCGCGCGATCTTGTCTGTCAACTGACTTGGCCTCTGGCCAACGCCTTGCATGGATAGCATGGCCATGTTGCATCTGCTTGACATATGCCTGCCGCATAGCGTTGACCTCCCTACGGACCAATCGATGTCACCAACAGAAGCTGCTCTAGCCTTCATGCAGCCACTACACAACAACCTTCACCTATGACCCCCTGCCAGGCAACCAGACGGCTGAGGGACACCCAACATACATGCCTGGTCACCACGGCAGCTCCCTGTCCTCCGCTGCCGAGATGTACTTGCCGCTGTCGGCCTGCGTCAGCCGCCTGATGAGCGCCAGCTGCTTTGAGGTGCTCTCCTCGATGGTCAGGTCGGGCTTTTGTCCCTGCGGCGCTCGCCCGCTTCACAGCCGCATGTGATCTCACTGCATGCGCAGTCTCCTTCCGTACAGAGTGACCAAATAAAGCTGATCATGGCGTCAGCAAAGATCAATGTAACTGTCCAGAGTCGTTCATCACAAAGCCAGCATGGACACATGTGACGGAGTCGCCAAGGCAAGCAGCAGGCAGCACGCCGTGTGGTGGCAGGAGGCCGCACCTCGTCGGCCGCGCGCTGGCCCATGTCTGTCTGCACCCACCCGGGGCACATGGATATAATTGTAAAGCCGTCCTTCTTGAGCGCGTTCGCCAGCACGGAGGTCTCTGCGCGCCGCGGCCTCGGCATCACGGCTGAAGGTTGTTCCACATATTGGGCGCCAGGCCGGCGCCAAGCCAGACAACCCAGATACCCAGATGCACTCCAGCGTGGGCACCAAGTTCTTTTGACAAAGCACTTAAAAGACCAACTCAAGAGGCTTGGGCTATACTTGTGCGCCTGCATGCACACATCTGTACAGGACTCAGAAACGCCGAGTGGGGCGCCACAGGAATGCGCTGCAGCGCACGCATGTTGAGCGCCGCTTTGCTGGAGC
>JAABUH010002581.1_pt1 | contig 17093 bp, 18 predicted proteins | sample 5559121 | NCBI WGS metagenome assembly JAABUH01 (sample SAMN10711871, study PRJNA513364) | rock metagenome | isolation source: Antarctica rocks | place: Antarctica: Victoria Land, Battleship Promontory nord | collected 2015-12-28
AAGGATGTTATGATCCAATCCAACAACATCGCATTCATTCCCTTTTCCATGCCTCTGTTTCGATCAATGGATTTCGCTGAAGACCCCTTGCTGTCAGGTGGCTGGCTATAAGGGCAGCGCCATAGTAGACTTAAGGGGCAAGTATAGTAGACATCCGGGCGCTTTGAGGGTCTTGCACCCTGAAATTGAAGCTGGCATGAAGAAGAAATGGATGTCCGCCTAAGTCTGGATATGGAGGACTATTCGCTTTTGGCGAAGCCAGGACTCGGAATTTTGACTATTGTAAAACACTCAAGAATGGTATTCATGGGTCGCTCCTTGAGCGAAAGCGATAGCTTTATCGATTGATTGATTGATTTTTTTGGGTTTGCGGATTTTCTATATCTTTCGCGAATGATTATATGAATCCTCCTCTACTCCTCCGCAGATCCTCCACCTGTTGAAGTATCTACATCTGTTATACTCGTTTTCAACCATACCTCGTCAACCCAACGGCACGACATTTCCATCCGACGTCAAAGATATCCTGACATCGTCTAAACCATAGCATTCATATCCAGATCCGTCAAGCAGCCGTCCTCCTCATCAAGTCTGTCCAAGCGCTCTCGACAGTCTGCTTCAGTTCCTTGAAGCTCACGACAATGGTTGACTGTTCGTCTCTTGTCGTCAACAGAATCTTTTCTTCTACTCCCACATCCAGCTTGTTCAGACACGCAAGGATGTGGCCCATATCTACGACAGGATTCCCCTGAGCATCCACTTGATGGAAAACATAGTCACGAAAGAGAGGTAGTATAGTACGCGGGCCCTGATTTGACCATGCTCGATCGTGTTCGTATTCCGGACGCTCATTGAGACAGTCGAGCTTTGTCATAAGGCGGACCACGCGTGAGTTCTCGAGTTCTCTGTTGAGCGTGGCTTGGAGGACGTCGTCCGTCTTGAGTGATGCGTCGAAGACATCGATCGTATCGGTTGAAAGTTTGGTAAGGAGAAGGTCGATCGGCGCATGATTATCTGGATGGCTGTGATCTGTAAACCAGCTGAACAGCTGGATGAGACGTTCAGAGTAGTTACGCCTTATCGTCTCCGACCCCTTTACTTTTGTCCCATAGTGAGCCGCAAGGTTTTGTGCGAGGTCGACAATCACTTTTCCGCATTTTTGAAGATCCTGTCGCTGTAGATCTCGTATCTCATGAATGTTACTATCCAGAAGGTCTTGGACTGCGCATCCATTCAGGCGGATGCGATTCTCATCAGTGACAATGATCTTTGTTCTGTCGATAATCCGAGCGGCTAAATTTGCTGAGTGGATCGCTTTGAGTGCATTGGCTATCTGAACGATGAAGCTCCACATCGCGTCCTCAAGACTACGTCCAGGCCGAGGATAGGGTTTGGTGAAGAATTTCTCAGCCAAAGTCTCCGACGCAGGATGATAGTCGGAGACATAGATGACAGAAGAGTCTCCGAACTTGGGCGTCGTGAACGCGAAGTGCACGGAAACGACACTGCCACTCTTGACCCGGCTCCATAGCGAACGAACAGACCTAAGTGCATGCTCAGTGTCGGTGGTGACTCGAAGATCATGGATACGTCGTAGGCAGTAGGTTTTGCCATCTCGCTCGGAAACAGCCTTGTACACGGTGTTGGTGTGTCCATAGCGGGCTTGATTAGGTTGACTGGCACCTTGCAAGGGTGTCAGGGTATGGAAGAACTCGATTGTTGGAAGCGTTGAGTTAGGGAATACTCGCAGGAACGCCTCGCTCTTGTCGTGGAGTCTCTGTCTTATATCTTCAGGAATAAAGAGATCCTTGGCGAGCTTCTGGTTGGGTTTTGTTGGTTCTCGCGAAGGCTCTAAAGGGGCGTAATGATGGTGTTGAAGTAGCTGTGAGTGGCTGTTTAGGCCAGAGAGGTACGTTGGTCCATATCCTGATGGGTCTTGAGAGTAATGGTTGCTACCTTGCTGTATGTCGAGGTTGTGGGAAGTCGACGGGCCAGGCGTGCCTGTGGTAAAGGGGTCGAAATGACTTGTTTGCGCGTATTCGGCGCCCTGGTCGGCCTGGTTATAATGGTAAGCATAAGCATTCGCATCCAAAGGGCTGTGCTGGTAACGACGCGCAGCAGGAGGGACTGATGCAGTGCTTTGGGGGGGAGGATAAGGAGGCCGCCATATGATCCATGGATTTCTGCGCGGAACAAGAGTAGTCCCAAACCCCCTGTTGGTGTACATTGTGAGACGCGCCACTGAGACTTATGCGTTACATGTGAGTGCTGAGGAATGATAGTTTTAGACGTGATAGTGGTTTACCAGAGAAGCCTTAGCCCCAAGTTAACAACGCACTAACTGAATTAACTGTAGTCACTCATTCGTGAAACCTCCCTCTACTTCAACCTTGGTCTTCTATGATCTGATTCCATGTTCAGAGACCAATTTGCGGCCAGGGTATCGACAAGAGTCATATGCTTGCATAACCATGGGCGCCAGGAGAAAGGGGTCCCGTGCGTGTATCTGTGAGGCTTCTAGGAGTGCTGCAATATCACCTACAATGCACTCTTACATCTTTTTGTTCCATATCATGCGGGATCGTAAACGATCGGGATAATGGTCAATTCTGGACACCTTGTAGGGGAGCCTCTGATAATGGGCTTCACGACATTCCGTTCTCTTCTTGTCTAGAACGAGAACTGAAAGCATCGCAGAGAGATTGTAGGCATTGGTGTGTAGAAGGAGATTGCACATACCGTATTATATGCATTAGAGATGAATTCCTTCGCTTCTGGCGCTGGCCAGTCAGGTGCGTTGGGATTATACTGTTTGAGCGAGGATGGCGCCGTGGAGGCGGCTGTTCCGGGAGCTGTGTCAATTTAGCATTCATGCGCGCAACATTCGATGTAAGGAATACCTGGAGTTGGGTTTCTGGGCTTGAATGGTGCAGCAAAGGCGGCTTTTGGCGAGATACCTGGTGTTTTTGTAGGGCCGCTGGCAGCAAGTGAGGAAGGCGTGAAACTCGGCGAGTCGATATTGAGCCTCTTCTTGACGCTATCAAAGTAGCATGAGCTCCGTGTGCTAAATGATAGAGGGAAGGTCGACTGCACACCTCTCCGTCTGGCTATGGGGGAGCTGAGGCTTGACTGGGTCATGATTGAACGAACAGCCTGCTAAGCTGCATCAATCTTCCGCTAAACGTCGCACTCGCACATTGACTGCGCCGACCTTTATCCACCCATCGGCAGTGGCCATATATGGTGACATTCCTACAAGGCGTGTCCTTGGCATTTAGATTCTCTTTTTCCCCATGCTAGAATCAGCCTGCATTCTGCTGAACGTGATCCTTCCACCTTATAGTATTCCACGCAGCCCTTACCTCGCCCTTTTGGTCTCGGAGACGCCCCAGCCCGTCGTGGACTGTCACCGTTGTTTTGTGTCAACGACTCCATTCTGGTCGTCGCCTTGCTCTCATCGGCAGCCCATTTTGTTCAAGGAAATCACAAAGACTACTTAACATCAGCTGTGTCGTAATGGACTGAGTAGGTTCATGCACCTCATGCTAGAGTAATAGTCTTGGGCGACTCGACTTTCTTATAAGAGAGAAACAGACAAGGCGGTGCAATGAAGCTTGATCCTGGAGCAACTGGATTTGTGAAGGGGCAAAGAATGAACATAGATATGCCGATATAGCGAAGCACAGCTTCAACAAAAAGTAGAAGCTATCATAAATGCAAAATACTGGAAATGTAGAATACTCGTAGAAGAGAAAGGCAGACAATGATCGCCCGCAACAGTTCCGCATCGGTGCACGGACCAACATTTTTCCTATAAGAGCTGCGTTTGGGAAGGCACAAGTTACCTCCATCACACCTCTTGACAAACCTTGACACCACAATCATAAACTTGATCACGGCGGTACATCTTCTGCTATGTCGAGTCAGGAGTTTGATCCAGCACAGCTGAGCGAGGGTCAGCAGCTTGCGCTGGGAACTTACACAGCTGTCACCAATCAAGAACCTTCCGCCGCCATACCATTATTGCAAAGATCGGAGTGGAATGTGCAGGTACGCTTGAAAACCGAAAACCTGCACAAAATATATGATATTTGTAGCCATGACAGCTGACAAATCTTCAGATAGCCATTGCCAAATTTTTCGATGGCGAAACCTCAGATCCAGTCGCAGAAGCACGGGCCGCCTTACCTTCATCACCGCCTCCACCGCAATCGGTACGGCGCGAGGTCCTCTTGAATGGCTCACCGAACCTCTCCAGATCTACTCGATCTCCTCGCCGGGAACCGGCACCGAGGATAGTACCACAACCAGAAAGCCAAAAGAACTACAGACCTCCACTCCTTATTCGAATTCTACTCACGCCGTTCAACATCATTTACCGATTGCTTTCAAGCTCATTCTCCCTCTTCGGATACCTATTTCCCTTCTTACCGAGGCTTCTGCCAAGACTGGCGCAGGGTAGCAGTCCCGCACGATCGCAGACAGGACGACGGTCCCTGAACCCCAGGGATACTGCATCGAGAGTTGCCCGAGAACTTGAAGAGGAATACGGCAGTCATGACTTGCGATATTATGATGGCGGTTACGCTCAGGCTTATGACTTGGCAAAGAAAGAGTTGAAGTTCTTAGCGGTAGTGCTCCTATCCCCAGAGCACGATGATAATTCGACCTTTGTGCGGGAGACACTGTTAGCACCAGAGACTGTGAATTACTTCAATGACCCGCAGAATAAAATCATACTCTGGGCTGGAAATGTGCAAGACTCGGAAGCATACCAAGTCTCCAACAAGCTCAACTGCAGTAAATTCCCATTCACGGCGCTAGTCGTACACACACCTCAAGATTCGTCGACATCGATGTCAACCGTGGCCCGCCTCACCGGGCTCCAATCGGCTTCTTCATTCGTCGCCAAGCTGCGTGCGGCTGCTGCCCAATATTCACGACCATTGGAAAGTGTACGGGCGACGCGGAGCGAGCAACAAGCCACGCGAAACCTGCGGGAAGAGCAAAATAGTGCCTACGAGCGATCACTAGCCCAAGATAGGGAGCGGGCGAGGCAGCGGAGAGAAGCCGAGGCTGCGCAGAGAAGGGTCGAGCAGGAGGCTAAAGCGAAGGCAGAGATGGAAGAGAGGGAAGCTAAAAAGGTGGAACAATGGAAGCGATGGAGATCGTATTCACTACCAGCGGAGCCAGGACCCGAGATGACAAGTGCGACGCGGATCAGCATACGGCTCACGAACGGAGAGCGCGTGATTCGCAAATTTGCGGAGAATGCCAAAGTCGAAGAGCTCTATGCCTTTGTCGAATGCTATGATATTATCAAAGCCGGAGACGATCTAGAGCCAACACAAGCCCCCGCAGACTACGTCCACAAGTACAATTTCCGGCTCGTCTCTCCCATGCCTCGTGTTGTGTACGACATCCACAGTGGTGGTACTGTAGGGAGCACCGTGGGACGGAACGGCAATCTGATTGTGGAGTCTATCGATGACGAAGAAGATGAGGAATGATTTCTACGACTCACACTTGAGACAGTATTTGAAATATGATATGAAAAGCGTTCTAGCGAGCATGTGCTTGGGTGCTTGGGTAAAGATCCCTGGCTGACCTGGATTAGAATGGGGGCTACAGGCCTGGCGTGAAATGTAAGATAGATGCTACGGACAATCTCTTACGATTTATGTCGGATTCATGGATGGGATTGGTGTCTTGTTCCAAATTAGGCACAATGCAAAACGGAATGGCCCATATTTCTGCACTTTTGTTCTCGCATGATCAAGCGTGCCTTTGGGCTACAACGTGGCATTGAAACTTCGGAACGGAAAAGCCCTCGGTCCCTTCGATGGCAGGTCATAGCTGCATTTTCTATCAAAAGATTTGTATATTCTAGAAATGGGTTCAAGTTTATGTTCATTCTTGCTTATTCCAATACATCTGCCCCTGCAACCTCGCTCACAATCCCCTGACCAGAACCCCGGTGGACCTTGCAGACCTCTTGTCCATACAGTTAATTTTCAATCCAACACTCTCAATTGAGGTGACGATACGTTAGATCATCATTCGATTCTTTGTTAGCCAGAAGCTCAGCACAATGGCTTGCAGAGGCGCATCATCGGAAATCAAAAACTGGTGGCTTGGTGAGATGCAGAAGACATGAGCAGTACGGCGGACCAGGGTATTTAATGTGAAGCTAAATTTGGTAAGTCGCTGTCGGTCAGCTGTCTGGGTGGATACGATATCAAACTTCTTGCATAAGGGGTTAACGCTGGATCTTGGTCCGGGACGCTCGAGACGACCGATTCTTGACTTCTTTTGAGAAAGAGTGTCCTTCAGGCTCAGCAGATCTAGGACTGTAGGTGAAGCAGGAGATCCACGGACCTTCTCCAAGAAGATTTTTCAGCTCCATTGGTCCATCTCAAGGTGCCCTCCGTTGGTGCCTTGAATGTTCTTTTCGGAAATCTGTAAAGATCCATCAATGACTCTAGGATAGCAAACTGAAGCCGAAGCCAGAGCATGAGGCAGAGCTCCCCGCGTGTGCACAGGAATGGGTCACTTAATTCGATATACGACAGCTCAAAAGAAAAAATACTAGAGGATACTACGCAATGGCGAGCTAGCCAAAAATAGTCAACGCTTGTGGTAATTCTACATATACCTTTGTCAAGATCGGGCTTTTCGCTGTCGTCGGAGATGATTGAAGACCATCGTTGAGCTCATAGAAATAGAGAGAATTCAGGTGATCAGTACTCGATTTCAAGCCCCAAAGAAGAATTCGCATGGGTGATCTGTAAAGTCTTCCAAGGTAACTTCCACATTTTCCCCGAGGTGTCTCTCCAGCATATTCATTTGATATTCGCTAATGGCATTTTGCCTATCCCACCTCCCAGCTCCAGTAATTTTCAGATGCTTCATTTGTGGCCACCGCACCAGCATCAGTGCGCCCATCACCTCATTTTGGAAGTGCTGTCCCATAGGCATGGCCTACTGAAACGGTGGTCCAATGTCCCGTTCAAGCTGCCCGATTTTATACAGAGAAATCTGACGTTCAGGAATTCCATGCTAAAAATGGGAATTCTCGAGAGTGGCTGATACTGACAGAATGAAGTCGCTAATCTCGGCATAGCAACGCCCATCAGAACGCATACCTAATCCAGTTCGATGGCTAGTCCAGCCCGGCTTTCCATAATGAAAAGATCGAAGACTGGAACACTGGCCGCTAAGTAAAGGAAGAATGCCGAGCATTGGGCCTGGGAGGTCATTCTCGTGGCTGTCGGTTGTTTGATGGATCGCATTGCCTGATCTCGAGAATTCCTTTATTTGGTAAGGGTAAATGGTTCCTGAATGACCAGGATCCTGAAGGTTGTCTAAGGAAAGGCTTTGAAGATTTGACAAATCGATGGATCCTATGATGATAGACACGATTTGCCGGTACATGATCCCAGAAAGTCGAACATTTTTGGCATTTGAAAATATCTGTTTCGGGGGCTTACGCAGATAATCCCAATCCTATGACTCTTGATAGCAAGCCAAGTCCAATTTAGTAACATACTTGAATCTCTCAAACGCCTCCCAGATCTGAGTATCCGCCCACCCGAAGTCTTCGTTGATTGGAAGATAGCGGGAGTGAATTGTCCACGTCATTTCATGCACAAGCGTGCCAATGTAAGGTTTGTTGGAAAGATCAGACAGAAATCTCTGTTGCCTTCTTGCCAGCTTTGGGATATTGAACCTCGGTGGCCAAGAATCACCCCAATATGATATGAGGGTATCATTTCTTTGCTTAAAGGATTTATGACCAATGTTGTGAGCACTCAAGTCGACTTGACAATATCGTACTGCCAGCGATACCTTCTGCTGGAGTGCCTGGCAAGTTGCATAGAGAGAATGAAGAGCATCTATCTCGCACAAAGCGATGATGTACGAGAAGATCTCTGCTGGAAGACGCAGCAGATACGAGCGTGTCAGCTGCTGAAGCTGAATTGTCTGCTTCTCTATCTCTAATGAGAAGGGAATGAGTCACGAAAATGCGAGAAGAGCCTCGAGTGTGTCTGTCGGCATGTATGTATTTAGTAAAGACATGTACCTTGCATAAGATACTTGCACGCGCCAAGCTTTCAGGGCTGAGGCTGCCCAACTCATCGGTCAGCCTATATCACTTGCAAGGGGATTGCCTGAAAAAGCGTGGTGTATCTAGCTGGTCTCGATCCTGCTCGCCTTTGAACACCTTCTTACTCTTAGACCCACCCTTAATGACTAGCCCATATCTGTTATCAAATACTGTATTCCAGTACTCATCTGTATCTTTGATCATGGAAGCCCCACTCCCACTGCTGTCTAGTCTCTACAATTGGCTCACTGGCAAGCTGACTGAGCCAACCATCCGCCAAACCAATCTCCGAGTACTCAAAATCCCAGCTGACGGATCCACACCGCACACAGTTCAGCTCAATACCATCGATGTCGTCTCCGAAGGCAACGTTGACAGTTGCAACGGACACATCCCTGATTTTCGGCCTCATTGGGGCACACAAGAAGGGTTCCACTGGCGCGACATTTACCAAATGACGGTCGAAGATCAGTCCCTACAGGAGCTGAATGGGATTTACTTTGGGTGGAAAAGCTTTGCTATGGATCTGATGCCGATAAGCGAACAAACCGGGTTTTGTGGGGATGCTTTCGTTGCTAAGACACCGACTTGGGAGTTCGATGAGAATGGAACTGTCTATGAGGATTTTCCTGTTGCGTTCATTGGATCACCACTGCTTCATATCATGTTGGAGAGGATGCATGACAGATGAGTGTCGTCTGCTGAGTAAGATACAATAAATCACTTCGGCGAACTCTGTAGATTTAAAGGGCGAATTCCCTTGACATTTAAGTGTATGATCTCTTTTGTCCATTCTTGCAGAAACAATGATTTCTGGACTCCCGATCAATCCCGTTTGCTTTGGTATCTACTGGAAGTCCCCTGATCTGTGTCCGCGTCAGCAGTCTTGAATACTTAGTCTATTCCTTCATTTGCGACAAAACGATCCGTTTCTATCGCGAATCCACTTTACTTTCTCTTGCATGGGACATCGACACTAGCGTCTAGTTGCGATCACGTCATCATACCCCCAAGGTCGTTGCAGGTAGTCGCAGTTGCTGTGAACTAATCTACTTTCAGTCAGAACCCAGAACGTTGATCGACTCTTGATAGACCGCCTTGAGCAGGTCATTTCGAAGCGACAGATATCAGACAGCCCCTGAACCTAGACCGGAAGTCACGAGCCGTGAAACGCACAGCCAAGAGAAGGATAGTAAGCTAAGGTTCATGAGTTGTGTGCTGAGGCTTGCGGAATATGCCATCACTCGAGAATGTACATTGAAACCATAAGTGCCTAGTTTCTCTGTCCCATGGTGCCTGTTAATTGGTAATGTAGGGGATGAGCGGAGAATGACGTACTATCTATCGAAGATCATGGTGGTCAGCTTGCGGCGTAATACAATTTCACACACCATCAACTTTGGGAATTATAGAGGGCTGGTCGCTGGTTGGCCCAATTGTTCCTGGGCCAGACCATGCATATGCAATCGACAGTAATACTGCCGGAAGCCTTGCGCAACACGCATTGACACCTGCATTGTCACACCTGAAGTGCGAGGCTGTGCCGCTCAGTTGACGTGTAATACTCAAACTAGCAGCTTATGTGTCCAATCGACCAATTTAGCGCAACCATCTGACGATTATGATTCAACTTGTGGCCTTGAATTGAGCTGATAGAAGTTCAAAGGGGAGAGTGTGGACTGGTTTAGCGTACATTTGCTTAGCGCAGTAGGTAGAACAACGCTAGAGTCGAGGCCCATCGTCGCTCACCCTCCATCTGTCTCCCTCCTGCATAAGGTACCTCATTTGCGACTTGTAGCTCTGCGTCTAGTCCTTCGAGGGCCGATCTAGCAATCGAAACATTGGGAACGGCCCGTGCTTATCAGTACCTCGCATGCGTCGAAGGGTCGCGATGTTTTTCACACTAGGATTCGGTCCCGACTGACGTGTTTTAGTTGGGGGAGATGTCGGGAAAAGGGCCAATAAGACATAGCATCAGAACACTCCGCTATGCTGTGTACTTTGCATGACGCTGTTTCCGCGGGAGATCTGTCCGACGCAAAGCACTTAGTGGTATTGAGGACGCACATTAGTCTGAGGAAGCGTTCTCAAGACGTTAGGAAATTGTCTTCGCAAGCTCTGCCGCAAAGAGCTGCACTGCAAGCATTGTCTCAAATGTCCTTGCAAATGTGGGGCGATGGTCGTGTCTGTCAGCTTTGGCTGGGATCGGCAATGCTGCATGAGTAGCGTAAAGCGATAGTCGGTTGCAGCTCTTCGCATTACGCAGTGTTCAGATCTAGACCATTATTTTGAGAATAGAACATTATCAGAGAAGTTTCAATGTATCGAATGGTGCAAGTGATTCGGATCAGTCCTGGCACTGCTGTTACCGTGAGCAGAACAGAGTTCGCAGTATAATACAAACAAACGCAACACTCCTTTCGGGAGATTCACCGAGGAGGGAGAATACAATATTATAAGTTCAGCTACGATCTCGCGCTCATCACTGCTTAGAGCCAAGCAGAAGTCCACTTTTCCAGACGCTTTCACTGAGAGTGAGCGAGGCGGCGTAATCGATGATAATTGTTATACATCCGTTGGATGACTGTTTGCTTCTCTGGCAGATCGTACATTCGTTGTGGACTTCCCCATCGCGGCACCAAGAGGCTGCAAGCGTACTTCATCGGTCAGTTGAGCGTGACCGTGACGATGGTATCCGGTTTCCACCTTGCTTTTGATCCAACGGTAACCTGGACGTAGAGCTGGAGTACAGGCAGCAATGATACCAATATTGACTTCAAATCTTTGAAAAGAATCTTAGTCGGGCTCAATTTTTTCAGAGGGAACTTACAGTCTCCAGAACCAATTATCTATGCCGCCGTCTATGCAAATATCAGCTCGGTCTTCCTTCAATCGCAAGTGGGTCACTTACGTGTGAAGTCCGCAGGAATAGACTGAGAATTCAATACCGTGCGAACAATGCAGCAGGCGCCTGTACTATGGTAGAAATGAGACATAATGCCTTCAGACAAAACACATTGGTATAGACATACAAGATACCTACACCCATCAAGCAGCACAGGGCTACCTTATCTTTGAGCTTCATCTGCACCTTCCATAGTATAAGGACAGGGTAACCGGAGAAAGTAAAATCGGAAATAGCAGAGATGACTGCGATTGTATCAGCAAGCTTGACACAATGGGTACAAGGGTCGGAATGGGCATTTACGGGCTTGAGTGATGATGATCCTGTCCAATTGGCCCTTTCTAAAACAAGATCCTTCAACATCTGTATTCCAAGCAGCATCAAGAGGTCGGCATTGGACTATCCACAGTATAGTGAGGATGACATTAGATAGCAGTAGAAACACGACTGCGCCCTGCAGTGGCCGGAGTAAGGTTTTGGCGACGGGAATACGCATAAGAAAGAGGCAAATGGACACCTTGGTCCACATCAAAGTCGCGAAGGTCTGAATCCACTCCCCATAGGTATATTTCCGATATTCAATAAGTTGCCACTTCGTGAGATAGTGGTCTGGTCGACCAAAGCCATAGTGTACTTCGACTGCGTCCAGACCTGTCCCGATAACATTCCCTACCTGGAATCATATGAGGTGTTGGCTCTCCAGTCTGGATAGGAAGCGTTCTCACCGTTGCGAAAAGGATTGTCCAATCATCCCACCAAGTGGACTTGGTGATCCATATACGGACGGACAGTCTCAAAGCTACCACAAGTGTACTCACCCCAGCGACAACAAAAGTGGCAGCGATGATGGCCGGACCTGAGTTCAGGTCACCCTCTGGAGGAGGTCCGGTTGATTCCATTTAGAGCAAGTTCACTACTTCCAATGACTGGTAGCAGCCCAAATTTCACAAACGAGAGATCAAAAGTGAACCCCTCAGAACTCGAGTATCTTCACCTTCCCCCTCAGCTACTTAAACAAGGTAGCCTGATAGAGCCCAAGGATCCGCCCATAAGGTGGCATCGGGAGGGTTGCATAACGTTGCATCCCACGTTGACGATGTCGAAGTTTTGCAAGGGTCAGATAAACACCTGCATGGGGCGCAGATGGGAGCGCCTGCCTGGGATGTCAGGCCCCCCAGAATGCCTGTGCATTGCGATTTAGGCTGCGGCGGATCGCCTGAATCTGCATATGGCGTAGTAGTCTAGAGCGACAGCATGAACTGACATAATATTTTAGTGCCACCCTCTCCACTCTGTTCATGGAGTAGCCTCGAATACTAGTGATGTTCTGCAGGCCTTGTGCATTTGTACAGACTTATGCATCGATACAAGAACATTCTTTCTTTTCCATGCCTTTTTTTTGGCCATTCTGATCTTGTTTCTTTGGCAGATATCTGCGCTAATAGTCCGCCGGCCATCGATCACGTGACTTGAGCCCACAGGTCCATGCTAGGATGCTCAAGGGACAATCTTGCCTGAATGACCAGGGAGCCCAATGACCTCAACTGATAGAGAAAAGGTGTATGTAGACCCTGAAATCGTCCAATCAAGAGACGGCCATAGACTCAGGAAGCATTTTTGAAAGTCTAGCTCAAGCTTTCGTATTTACTTATTCTGGACATTTCTCGAAGACTGAATTGGGGCCACTGATAGAACCCATAAAGTACTAGATCCTCAGGGTCCTTCTGGAAGACTAGCTGTGTATTCATAAATCATCTTCAAGATGTTTCTTAGGGCGAGTCATCAAATCGATGGCCTCTCGAATAACCGCGAATCTTTGTTTGAACGCGTGTATGCTGACGAATGACCTTGGCATATTGAACACAAGAGACAGCGGTGGCGTTGGACCTGCTGACACCGCCGACGAGAAACAATTGAATTCAATTTATTCACTGGTCTATCAGAGTGAAACATTGTGTGAGCTCCTGTATTTCTGAAGGACGCGTTCCTGCCACAATTCCTGCGCAAGGCGCAAAGAAATTTGATACTTCAAGTTGAAAAAGGGGGCGTGAGGGTGTCCCGCTGTCAACAGCGCCAAGCGCCGCGTCTGCCTCGCAAGGCTGAACCCATACATCCCGTTTCAGCGCCCCTACCTTTTGTCTCAGTAGATAGAGAACGTTACGAAACATGCATAAGCGCATTTGGGGCTCGATCAGCCGGCGGCCAAGTGAGTCTGCGTGTAGAAATTGCTGGCTCAGGAGCAGCAACTGACACAAAGACAGGCCAAAACGGTAAAGAGAGAGCAATTCCAAATGGAGATTCGCCAGAAGCCAGTATAGCTCGAGGTGTGGTCAGTCTATGAAGTCGACAATCATCTACTCCAATTCTCCGAAGTTGACTTGTCCCATAGCGACTCTTCTGTGAGTCTGGAGGGCCCAATAATTCGGTACTCTCAAGGCCTTTTAACCAATGCCTCAGCATGAGACTAACGTGAGGGCAAGGGCGAAGAAGTACTACATCTCCCGGTAATCGTGGAGGCCGCCGAATCAAGTCCTGTCGCTGCTACAGAAGCATCCGTCCGAATACGAAAGTTCCTCTCGAAAGACAACTTCCAGCGAGCCTATGTTCAGTACAATGCTATCATGCTCATGCGGATACTGGCGGACAACCCAGGGAAGAGTTTCACAAGAAACCTAGATTCGAAATTCGTCACCACAGTGAAAGAGCTATTACGAGATGGCAGGGACATGAGCGTACAGCAAATCCTGAGAGAGACGTTGGACAATTTCGAAAATGACAAAGCAAATGATGAGACTCTGACTGGGCTGAGGGAAATGTGGAAAAAGGAACGAGCGAAGTTGACCAAGATAGGCCATAATAGAGCTGGCGCCGTACGTATCATCGGCTCGGAGCGTGAAATTCCAGTATTAACGCATCATCAACGATAGACCATGAACCCTCAAGTCGCACCACAACCCTTCAACCATCAATCATACAACCATCACCAATCAAATTACTTCGCCCGTGATCATCGACCTCGCGGCCTCCCTCCTCCAGCCGAACTAGCCCAACGGGTAGAAGAAGCAAAAACGTCCGCCAAACTTCTCTCCCAAGTCGTGCAATCCACACCCGCAGCCGAAGTCCTCAATAGCGAGCTGATAAAAGAGTTTGTAGATAGATGTCAATCAGCGTCAAGGTCGATACAAGGCTACATCAACTCCGACAACCCACCACCAGACGAAGATACACTCCTCACACTTATCGAAACCAACGATCAATTAGCCACAGCAATCAGCAGACACCAACGCGCCATGCTGCAAGCACGCAGAGCAACAGGCGTATCGCCAGGCCCATCGCCAAATCCACCACCAAACCAAAACGGTCCCTTCGAAGCCCCCGTCAACCCACCAGCCGGCCCTCCCCGAGGCCTATCATTTACAGCGCCACCTGGTCCCCCGCCTGGTCGAGAGCCTCAGCAATCCCTGCAACCAGAAAGCCAGAACCCTTTCGGCGATCACAATGAGCATTCGGACGAAATGCCACCGCCACTTGCACCGAGCTATGGCCTCCCGCCATCCACCGTTGGGGGAGGTGGGAAGGAGAATGATCAGGGGGCTGTTTATCGGCCTGGGTATCAACAGGTTTCTTCGAGTATGAGTAACGGGAGGGGAGTTGCGTCAATGGATAGGGAGGGGCCTGATGAGAGTAGTGATGATGAGGACGCTCGGAGACCGGTGCAGTATCGCTTTTGAGACAGCAGATGTGGGGCAGATGCTGTGAATGATTGGATACGCTTGATTTGATAAGTTGATGAAAGTCGCAAGCATTGTGATGCGGGGAATGCTTGATACCATTGGTGCGCTCCGATTTTCTCATGTGGAATGATAACGAGAAGTTTTGGATGGTACTGGGCTTCTCATATCATTTGTGATATAAATACAGTGTAAATCGCTATGCAATATAAGCTGCGCTATGAACAGGTGCGGAAGTATGGTTCGAGCGACTAGTCTTTCATCGTAGCCTCATACCTGTACAACTCGTCAGCATCAAGGGACCATATTCAACATGGGGAAACAACGTACCTCTTCCCTCGGAAAGCCCAAACACCCCAATTGCCACAACTCACATCCGCCGGATCGTAATCATTAATATCCCATCTCAGACTCCTGAATTTATTTTCACCGGGCGTCATTAGAATATCCATCTCCCCCCCCATCTTTTCCTCAACCCACTTCAGATCACGTTGCATGTCCCATTCTGTATACCCAGTGCTGATGATCGGAACTTTTGTCTCCAGTAATTGCGGAATGGTCTCAGCCCACTCATGTGAGCTTGCCGGATGCCCTAAGCCAGGATGGAAAAGGACAAAGCAATCGAAGTAAGGATCGAAAGGCTGAAAATGACCAGCTTGGTGGAGCGTATGATAGTACTCCACATAGGTGCTTATTTTCAGGTCGTGGCTAATGCGATCCTCCACAGTTGCGCCGAAAGGGTTCGCGGGTGTTCGGTCTGGCAAGGGAAACTCGGCATCACGGTTCGCCATTGATTCGGGCCCGATGAAGACGAGATGGAATTTTACACGGGGGAAGACAAAGGTGAGCTGCTGCCATACTTCGCGCGGGAGAGATGATTCTGCACGGGCGCCGAGAATGAAGAGTCGTACGGGAGGGGGGCTCGGTCGGATGCCCTTGATGGTGTCGTCGGCGCCCGTTCGAGGAGGATGGAGAGTGTAACGAAGAGCTGTTTTGATCGAGTCAGCCAAGATTAAGTGGAAGGTCATACAATTTTCATACCAGAAAGTGATTTCAGCCCTTCGACGGTAAGGCGGTCCCCTTTCTTGTAGTCGTAGGGACTGAGCTCCGAGAGTATGCTTCCAATTGTGACAGGATAAGTTAGTAGCCTAGTTGCCTGCCGTAGTGACCTGTCTTCATTGATGGCATTGTATTCTCGGGTGTAGAGATACGTATCCCAGTTCGTCATATTGACCAAGGCCTCCTCCATCTGCGGTCCAGGATACTCAAACTCGGGGAAAAATCGGCCCGAGCGCAGGTCATGGTCGTCTTCGTTGACTTGTCGCAGCGTGTCACAAATCTCCATGTGGGATTCGTAATCATCTGCCCAATGGTCCTCTGAACACGAGACTGGTAAACCACAGTCGGGACATTCAAAGCGGACAAGCGCCGGAGCTTGCGTTGTCTTCTCTTTTCTTGCTTCGGAGTCATTGGGGGACAATGACATACGGGTACGGTGGTGAGATGGGTGGGGGCAGTAGGCATGGCTTCTCATGAAAGCGGCTCGTCGTCTTATTTCTGGAGAGGGCGATTCTGAGAAATGGTGAAAGAGATTATTTGGTTGCAGAAGGATATTTCCGGAGAGTGTCCCCGCAGGTTTATCGGCAAGTCCGGGCGAGCTGGATATTGCAGGCTGGTCTTCATCTGAAGTCTGGGCTTGTGTTTCGATCGAGGAGACGGTCCGCCGTTGCTGTGATATGGACTTTGATCTTGACCCATTGCGGACATTCAACTTCGTTGCTGCAGAGTTCAATCCTCGTCTTGGGCCTGATCTAGAGAGTGCAGATGGCGACCTTGGACTGCCCAGCCTGGCGAGACTGTGCAGACACCTCTGGCATGTGTAACCAGACGACATGATGAAGTTGTGAAACAGTGACTTCTTCAGAGCGTCATCAAGCAGAGTCGCGCTAGCCAGCCCTAGATAAATTGATATCTTGGCGCTGGAGAAGTCAATCTTTACCCAAGTTATTTTCTGCGACAACCTTACGCTCAATGTACTCTGCTGTGGGATTGACGGGGCGCATTGGGCATATGAATTGACACCGACAAATTCAGTGACGGACGGCGGTCCTCCACGCGAAGCGACACTACAAGATGGCGGCCACATCGAGCATGTTCATGTACTCTCTGACGATCCAACCCCCCTCATCGATAACCCAAGCAATCCTTGGACAGTTTGCGGGCACGAAGGAGCAGCAAATTGTGACGGCCTCTGGGTCCCGCCTTACTATCCATCGGCCTGACCCCACGCAAGGCAAAATCAGTACCATCCTTTCTCAGGATGTATTCGGTATCATAAGGACGCTGGCAG
>JAABUH010002582.1_pt1 | contig 17089 bp, 32 predicted proteins | sample 5559121 | NCBI WGS metagenome assembly JAABUH01 (sample SAMN10711871, study PRJNA513364) | rock metagenome | isolation source: Antarctica rocks | place: Antarctica: Victoria Land, Battleship Promontory nord | collected 2015-12-28
CGAAGCTGCAACCAGACAGTGATTCTCCTGTTATTTGCTTGTGCAAGATTGAGCTGCAGAGTAAAAGGAGTGTGTGATTTGTAGTGATTTGTTGTGCGAAGTGGGGGGCGGCCCGCGCCTGGCCAGGGCGTTAGGGTACTCATGTTCTTTTTCGCTCTGCAGCTCAGGCCGAGAGCCCGCCAAGGGACACATGGGCAAAGCTTGATACACAGCCTGTAATTCAATTACTTCAGCATTGTGTCTGTTCAGAATCAGGACATGACCCTCACTGTAAGACGGAAACTCCCCTCAAACACAGGACTCGACGCCTGCCGCGCCAGGCGCCGTGCCGCCCACGCTAGCAACCGCTCCGCGGCACCTGGCGCACGGTCTGCCTACACGGCCGGCACAGCTGAGCCATCGCAGCTGACCGCAGCCCAGGCAGCCTCGCCAGCGGCGCGGCGGCGGTGCGCGTGCGCGAACAGCCGCACCGGGCCGCACGCGCACGGCGCGCCGCTCACGCAGCCTTGGGCCGCGCGCGCGGCCGCGCGGCCGCCAGGCGCTCACGCGCTGCCCACGCAGCCAGCACCGCCGCGCCGCCGCCGACGACTATGGCCCAAGCGGCCTTGACGCGCAGCGGGAAGGGCGCGCCGAACGTGCCGCCCGCGCGCCCAAACTTGACCACGACCAGCGTCTCGGCCAGCACGACCGCCATGCCCAGCCACGCGAACGGGCCCAGCTTGTTGAAGTAGTCCGACTCGCCCTTCTCGATGAACAGGTAGTACTCCTGCGCGCCCCGAATGTAAATGGGAAATGGTATATTTACCAGCTGAGTATCAGCCAACCTGTGTCAGCAGGCCAGCGGCTTGTCCCCACACCCTTCCGCCCATGCCCCCCTCAACTTCTGTCCAGCCAGCGATGCGCGCTCCTGCTGCTGGGCAGCATGCTGTGGCAGCCTGCCCCCTGATGACCGGCATGTCGCCGCGTGGCAAGGGACGCAATACACAAGTTGCTATGCGGCATGTACAGGCCGCAGGCCATGCAAAACGAGCGGGAAGAGGGTCACGCGCAGGTCCCCTTTCTGACTTGGACCACGCCCAGCCTGCCGGACGGGGCGCGGGCCCGGCACCTTGGTGGCGGGCAGGGCGAGCAGGAAGAGCAGCGCGAGGCGGTACGTGTTGAGCGGGTTCAGGGGCGGCAGCCACAGGATGTACTTCAGGAAAAATGCGTTCACCTGCGCAGTTGGGGGCTGCCCTGATGTGGGGCACTGAACGAGCTCCATGCCCTGCGCAGGGGTGGCCAGCACTGCGGCAAAAAGCGAGGCCTGTGCCAGGGTGCGCTGGGGTCTGCGGCAGGGCATCAGGGCCTGCGCTGACACAGCGGACATAACACCACCGAAAGCGCCCTTGAATTTTACCTGCAATGCTGTCGCAACAGGTTGCTGCGCATACCAGCAAGCTTCATGCTTGTCGTGCATGCATCCCACCGCGTCTCGCGCACTGGCAAGCAGGCACACCCCCTCCGGCTGCCTCCTTTCCGTGCGAGCGACGCAGGGGCGCGCCTCCATGGTCAGCACGACCACGATGGGCACCAGGCACTGCAGGCAGCGCCCCGGCGAGGAGAACACGCGCCAGTCGCGCTCGTCCCAGCTGTGCGGCGTGAACTGCGCCGCCGTGCGCGCGGCCTTGCCCAGCAGCGTGCGCTGCTGGCTAAGCCCGGTCCAGTTGTACTCGCGCGACCTGCCGCGCGGCCGCGCAGCGCGCTTGCAGCGCCGCTGTCACGCGGCGGCCCGGCGAGGACGAGCCGCGGCGTTTCTTTCCAGCTGTGCCACTGAATGCGACGCTGGCCGCCCTGCCTGGCAGCGTGCGCGGCTCCTAGTGCCTGACCAAGCGCACGCCTGTGTGCCGCCTGCACTGCCCAGCACGTATGCGGGCAAGGCAGCGCGACGGGGCCGGCCGCAGTTCACTTCACAGCAATGAGGAGGCCCGCGATGTGCCAACATAGAGGCATGCATGGTGAGCAGGGGGCGCCCGCGGGCGCGCGCGCACCCAAACCACTTCACCGTGCGCATGCCCGCCCAGATGCCCAGCCAGTTGCAGATGAGCACGTCCAGCAGCCAGCTGCGCGCCGCGCGCACCACGCGTGAGCGCACACAGTCGTTGCCGAGCGGCATCTCACTGCGCAGCTGCAACGCTCCATGGCTGAGGTGCGGGGCGCGCGGGCAGCTCTGTAGGGAGCGCGGGCAGCGCTGCAGCAGAACAAGCGCCAACTGATCACGGATGCACATGCATGTTGACGCAGCAGGCGTCGCTTCAAGCAGCGCCGGCGCAGCGGAGCCTTCGCGCAAGCGCGCGGCGCGGGCGCCGCGCCTGTCCCACCAGCACTCGTTGAAGTTGGGCAGCAGGTGCTGGAAGGTCAGCTCCATGAGCTCGAAGCCGACGGACAGCGTCCACAGCATGACCGGGTTGCGCAGCATCACGGCCTGCGGCGCAGCCGCCCGTGCGCTCGCCGGCCCGCCCGTGCGCATGCACCGGTGCGAAACGCCCGCCGACGTCCGGCATGCACCCCTTGCCAGCGTCGCACGCCCCAGCAGAGCGCGGCCGCGGCCAACGCCTGCACCGCTGGCGCAAGCAGCGCAGCATCCGCAGGCTGCCCCGCGGCGGCGTGAGGCCTCCCCACCTTGCACCACCAGCCGAGCGTGTGCGCGATGACAAACTCGTCGAACACGGTGGCGCGGATGACGGGCCAGTTGACGCCGCGGCTGGGCAGCCACAGGCGGCACTGGCCGCCGTACGCGCGCTCCGCCAGGTCCACGCCCAAGTCCGGGTACAGGTGCTGCCGGGCCCCCAGACAGGGCCCTCATGCAGGGGTGTGCGGGCCCTGGCCCTGCGTGGGATGCTCCGCCATATCAGCCAGACCCGCGCGCAGCTCCACCAGCCAGACCCATGCGCAGCTCTGGGGCCGAGTGCTGCCGGCCGACCCATTCGGGCTCCTCAGTGCCCACCATGCACACCAGAGCTCCCTGTCTTCAGAGCCGGTGTCGTGACGCGTGTCGCGCAAGCGTGCGCGGGCGCCAGCGCTGGCCGCACACCAAGGCCGTGGCTGCCCTGGTGTGCGCAGCAGCGCCGCTGCACAGGCATGGCACAGCCGGCTCAAGCGTAGCAATTAAGGGGTGGGCAGCACAGAGACAGGCGTGCCCATTGCACAATCTGAGCTTCCGGTCTGCTCGCGTCCCAAGCTTGGCACGGCCTGTGTGGAACCGCTGATACGAGGCAGCATGCAGGGAGCCTCGACTGTTGTTGGCGACCTGGCAGCTGGGCCGTCGAGCCTTGGGCGCGCCCGCAGCATCTGCCGCGCGTCGCCCACGGTTTGGAACAGCAGGAAGACGAGGACGAGCAGGTAGATGACGACCACGCCGTGGATGACGCGCCATACCGCCGGGTGCGGCCGCGCCATGCACGTCGAGGGCCCCTGCAGGAATGCATACCCTGCACGCCCACTGAGCGCGTCGTCCTCGAGCGCGAGCGCGGCTGAACGCGCGCAGCAAACAGGCTGCAAGCAACGGGTAGGCACGTCTTCACTGCACTGTGACCACGACCAGTGTGGCTGCCAAGCCGACACCATCAAGCGTGAGCGTGGCTGAATAACCTCTGGACGCCACCAACACCACTATTTGGCGGTGCAGCACAAGAGCAAAGCCTCTTGCTCTATAACATGGAAAATAATTTTCCGTCCAGGTCACTTGTGACGGGGCATAGGCCACATCGGGGTCGCCCACAATATATATAGCAAGATGCCAACAGCACGCAATGGCCTGCTGCCGCGCACCTAGATAGACCAGCGCTGCCGCTGTTATGCCGTGTCTGACGTTGAAATAAGCCGCGTGCAAGTTCTCTGAAGTTGGGGCTGGCGGCCCCAGCGTGCGGCTAAAGTACACCAGCAATATAACTCCTACGCGGCAAGCATCAGCGCCGTGTTTTGCTGGCGGGCGCAGGGCGCCAGAGCAGGCGGGCTCGAGGGCCGCTCGGTCAGCGCACATATGCAACTTCCACACCCTCGCAAGGTGCCCTCTTTCCCACACCTTGGGCACAAACAGCGAGCCAAACAAGTACGCGGCATAGAGCAACAAACAAGAGCAGTGAATGCAGTGCGCGCACCTATGACAAGCCCTGTTATGGTGTGCGGCGTGTACAGGAAGCGCGTGCTGGGGTCGATGTCCTCTAGTGCCGGGTGCACCAGCTCGCCGCTGGCACGCCGCGACGCTGGCAGCTCACTGCTGGGTCGCCGTGACGGGTGCGGCCGCGGCGGCGGGAGCGGTGGCAGCTCGGCGCTGCCGCGCCTGGAGTCGGCTGCCATGGCTCTGCGGCTGGCCTGGGCGTCGGAAGTATGACCGCCACTGGCTCCTGCAAGCTGCCGCACGTATATGCGCTTGTAGGTGCTTTGCCCTGTGTCTCTCGAGGTTGTCAGCCAGGGTTCTGCAGGCCAGTAGCATGCGCTATTGCCCATAACATTTGCGGCGTTGCCTGTTGCATTCTCGCATGCCTGAAGCTGTACCTTGCCCCAACGGTCCCAAATGTCCCTTGACCTGTGGGTGCGTGGATATCTTGCCTACTTGCTTGACACTTGTGCCTAAACAGCCCTAGTTGGCTGACAGGCTATCACCACACAGCTGAGGGGGCCATCGGGTTAGGGCCCCCGGTGATGCTCTTCATTCATTCATTCATTCATGCATGTCATGATAGACGCCTAGAACAAATGCTGCCTTGCCCGCTGTGTACTCCACAGCAACGGACTTGAGATGCCTGTAACCTTCAGAGATGGTGCCTGTGAGCCTGAGCACCTGATTGATAGCTGCTGTTGAGTGGCGCAGTGAGGCTGGCGCGCACAACCAACTACCTTGGTACACACGCTGCACGCCGACACCGTCAACACCGCGCTACTGACTGCACGTCCAGCTCCTACTGGTCCTTGTGCTTGTGCTTGTGCTTGCGTTTCTGCTTGTCCTTCTTGTCCTTCTTGGCGCGCTTGGCGCGGACGCCCTCGCGCACGGCACCCAGGTCCAGGCCAGCGGCGCGCAGGACTGCCTCCGCTTGCTCCAGCTGCGCGCCCGCAGCAGCAGCCCTTACTGCTGGTCACCATAACCATGTGTCGCACACGGAGCCAGACCTGTCGCACGGCGCATGCATGCGGCGACAAACTCTCACTTCACCAGGGCTCCCCATGCCCCCGTGTCGCGTCGCATGCCTGCGGGCGAAAACTCTCATTCAACCATGGCTCCCCTTGCTGGCGCCCCCAGTAGGGGACACCAGGGAGGAGCGCAGGCTCATCACATACCTCAATGCAGGTTCAGGTTGCAGCATACGTGAGCGGACGAGGTGCCAGCCAGGGGGCCACGACCAAGCGCCAGCGCACCTCGCCAAGCCTCCTCCGCTTGCTGTGAGACGCATCACCATCCGCCGCGGCGCCTCCTGCGCAGCGCACTGCAGCAATCAGGCCCGCCGTAATTGAAACTTCATGGCATCATGTCCGCGGCCAGGCCGCCGTGTACGCAGAACTCTCTGCTTCAGGTGTGCACACTGTCCGCATGGCGATAGTGCGCACATCGAGACATGCCCCTGTGCATGTCTGCACAATCAAGCTCTTCGAACCTCTCAAACTTTGTAGCACTTGTTCACCGCCCTGCCACATTTCACCCAGGCACCTCCATCACTCACAGCACACAGGCACCAGCCGCACGGCCCCCAAACCAGGTGTTACTGCCCTGGGGCGCGGACGGACCTGGCGCGTCGCGCGCCGCGGCGCCGCCGGACGCGTCGCTGTCGCTGTCCACCAGCAGCTGCTGGTTGGCCGCCGCGGGGTCCGCGCCGCCGCGCGGCGGGCTGCGCTGGCCGCCGCCGGGCATGTGCTTCACCTCCCACCTGCGCGTGCGCCAATTTTGCGAGCCGTCACCCAGCGCGCGCATGGACCTGCATGCGCTCTACCCTCTGCCCGTAACTTAAAGTTCAAGCATCATCTCATGCAGGCCAGCGCAAATTGACGGCATCCATCTAAGAAGACGCAACACAGTCAGCACCTACTCCGAAGCTCTCCAGCACTGCGGGCAGCGCAAGCGGCAGGCAGCACAGGCGCCATCCAGAGCGCGCACTTCTCATGCTCTTGCAGCGCCGACACCGCGCCCAGCATGTTGGCGATATACTTCTTGTCGCTCTCCGACGCGCGCGCCGGCGGCATACCGGGCCCCGGCGCGCCCTGCCCCGGCGCCGACCCGGCCCCGGGCGCTGGCGCTGCGGCCCCGGCCGCCGCCTGCCCGGCCGCCTCCCCGCCGGGCCCGGGCGCCGGGCCTGCCGCCGCCGCGCCCGCCCCGCTCCCGCCCGGCCTGCTCTCCTGCGCCAGCGCCGGACAAAGCTCCACGCACGCGCAAGGGACTCGCTGAGCAAAGCTAGTGCTAAGGTTAACAAGAGCAGCTGCGCCGGGCGGCTTGGGCCTGCGCACCGGGGGCAGGCCGTCGCGGCTGAGCGCCGCGTCCAGGCCGGGCGGCTTCTGGTACATGAACGACACGGACTGGCGGTCGGCGTACGCCTTGCGGTCGGCCTCGCTCAGGTAGCTCAGCGTGCGCAGGTACTGCGCCGCAGCAGGGCACTCATGACAGCCTGCCGAGCAGCTTGTGGCGCGGCTCTGCACCCCTGTAGGCGCAGGGCCCGCGCGCGCCAAATGCCTGCCTCGCTGCGTGCGCCTGCTCCGCAGGCGCACGCTGCGAGGCAGGCATGACTGGCAGACATTTAAGCAGCACAAGCAACACCACAGCCAAGGCGTGGCGCACGTCCTGCTCCGCGTCAAACTCAGCCTGTCGCCCCACAAGCGCGTGTCACACATGCCCGAGCTGTGGCGAACACATCTTTCCTAAAAGTATTGAGCATGCACCTTTGATACGGCCTTCGCCTTTGCCTCCTTTGCGGCAGCTTGCTCCGCCTCAAAGACTCTGCGTGCGCGGCAGTGACAGCTCAAGTGGCGCTGTGCTCGCCCAGGCGAGCGGCAGTGACGGGCCGCAGCACGGCGCGCACTTGGCCTGGTTGCGGAAGTTGAGCGGGTGCCACGGCTCTGCCGCCACGGCCGACCAGGTTAACGCTCGCACACTGTGCCCCGGTGCCGGCCTGCACTGCACGCCTTGGCGCAACGGGCATGACAAGCGGGCGCAACAAGCGGGCGGACGCACTCTGGTTCAGGAAGTTGTGGGACCAGGCATTGCCGACGCCGGCCGGCGCCGGGTTGTACTCGCCAGATGCGGCAGCAGCGGCGCGCTTGGCATCCTCCTTGATGCCTGCGCCCGCGACCTGCCTCTCAAGCCTTCACGTGCGGCTGCCCCCTGCCCACACCGTTTTCATCAGACATGCCAACGGCTCACCTGCCAGGGCACCCCGCGCAGGCGCCTTGTGCCGACCTGCCATTATGCAAAGTGTGTTTCAACGTAGTCACCGCAGCAGGTGCTTGCTGCACTCTCACGCTGCACCACTGATAGCAGATTGTTTTCAGACTGCACACCAACAGTTTTACGCCACTTGTGTTGTTGGACTCTTTCGCCCAGACCTGGCCCACCGGCTCAGCCTGAACCCTTTCAAAAACTGAGTGCATTCCACTCGCTCGCGAACAGGGTGCCCCCGTGCCCTCATGGCCCTTGCGGCCGGTTCCGAACCCTAAAGTGCACGCGAACGGCACTTCAGCACTCCGGCTCCTGCGCACTGCCCTGCGCCGCTCCAGCTGCTCCCGCCCGCCCACAGGCCACCACAGGGCGCCTGTGAGCCTGCCTGAGGAGATGCACACGCGCCGCGCCGGCTTTGGGTGCACGGCATGCTGATGCGCCCGCAGACCAGCCAGCGCCTACAGCCCGTGCGGTCGCCAGCAGCCTTGCCAGGGCCAGGGCGGAGCGCTCAGCCGCTGAGGAGCCGAGCAACAAGCGCCGAAGGACCCAATGGGCGGGGTTGAGACGTGCGTGGCACCACAACCCCAGCTGCCCCAGTGAGCCAGTGCTATCTTGCTGTCCTTGAACCCGAGAGTTGTCAGGTTGCAGGAGGCTGCTTTTAACGAGGTGCTGACGCGTTATTTGAAGTGAGCGCTCACACATCAGCGACACCAAGTGCCTCCTCCTTGCATTTGTTGTCTTGCACCACGCCAGTGATCTGGCTGCAGCTGGTCCAGTGCCTCCTTGCACATAATGTGGCTGTGTGGCCGTAGACCTGGCAACCGCGGCGACATTGACAGGACTGCAAGCTGCCGAGCCCGCTCCAGTACAGCATGGAGAGGACCACTCCCATGAGGGCAGCGACAGAGACAGCAGCTCCGATGAGGACTGGGAGCCTGCCAACAGTGGCAACTTCGGCGGCGGCGGTGATGAGGCTGGACCTTCCGGGCAGAGCGCAGAGGAGGCTGGGCCCTCTGGGCAGGGCGCAGAGGAGGCCAGGGCTGTCATACCTGAGACATGGTTCAAGTGAGTGCACTTTGTTTTGCTCTGCCTGTGTCACGATCAGTGACGCTCATCAAACAGCTTCAGCTTCGCTGTTGTTTGCAGCTGTTCAACCAAGCACCACTCTGGATGTGCCCTGTTTGTGCTCAGCCTGAGCAGAGCTGACGCAGATGCAGGCTGACTCCGGAACGCTTGGACCGCCTTGTGGATAATTGTGACAAATCCATGCGGCCTGGCACGCACAAGGAGTACACCAAGGGCTTGCAGAAGCTCACGGTGCGCAAGTGTGCCGTGTTATGCCTTGTTGCTTTTCTGCGTTGCCCTGTATGTCAAGGCTGTCATGTTGTGGCCGCTCAACTCAGCGACTTGGGGCGCAGCGATGGGGCACTTATGACAACAAGGGCCAGAAGCGCGCGCACCCTTGGCCCGGCAACCTGGCTGCAAAGGGTGGAGTGGATGCAGCTGTGACGTTCTGGGAGGAGTGTGTGGACAGCAATTTTGAGGGCTACCATTGGAAAAACAAGGCCAACGCGCTGGTGCGTGCTCGCGTGCACAGTTTCAACAGACCTTGGTTCGTGCCGTCTGCAGGCTGACATTGGTGTAAGTTGCCGACTGGTTGCTGACATATGCGCCGGCAGAGCATTTCCATGGTCATGAAGATGCACTGCGTGCTGCAGTGGAAGTATGGAAAAGACGTGGCGGTGCTTCCGGAGGAGGAGAGAAACTCCGTGCGCACTTCACACTTGACATAAACATTTAGGTCTGCCGTGCTGCTGTTGCTCTTTTTCAACGCTGTTCCACTTTAAGTGGCGTGGCGGGGCCGGCGTGACGCGCGCAGAAACCGCATAAGCTGACCGAGTATGTGGCCTACCGTATGGTGCTGAAGACCGTGTGCAACAAGCTCGCGGAGAAGAACGTGCGCGCGTCGGGCATCAGGGACCCTCAGGTCAACACGCACGCGGCCACCGTGACCCATGCGCAAGCCGAGCTGATGATGGCGACGCTGCAGCGGTGCCTGCCTCCCAGCTGCCTCATGTGACGTGTACTGTTGGCTAGTGCGCTGCATCACTGCCTGCCAGTATTACATGCAGCGAGTACGCTTAATATAAATGGTGTCCGTGGCTGCAGGCGCGGCAACCTGGTAGACGCACGCTCTCGCGCGATATACACGCTCATGTACACGGGCGTCGGGCGGTGGAATTGCGTAGCACGACTTCATTTGAGCGACATGATGGCACCGGTGCCAGTCGAGGGATTCGGTGTGCCCGGCTCCATAGCCCATCATCTGAGATTTACTTTGCAATTGGATCGTGTACCTGAAGAGACGCCCCAGGCTCTGGCCAGCCTCCTTGACCCAGCCTTCTTGCTTGGGGTGCGTGCAGGCCCGTGTGCAGCGCACGCACTTTACTTCATTAAGCAGGGCGGTAAGGTGCAGAAGAACGGTCAGAAGACGCGCATAGGCGGCCTGCGCAGCATTTCGGTGGCAATGTGCATGCACAACAGCATCGGCATGCACCTGTTCATCCGCTTCACGATCTGCAAGGAAGACGTCCCACCCCTCAACTCCGATGCGTGGTACGCGGTGGTCATGTGGCCTGCCAGGGCCAACGCGCAGGAGAACATCGGCTACAATGCGGCGGCGTCGCAGCTGAAGTGCGCCCGGGGCGCCACTATCCTGCCAGCAACAAGTGGTGCTGAAAATTTTCCATGAATGGAGCACATGCCCGCCTCTAAACACCTGGCTGTGGCCCGCAGGCAGCTGCTGATCGAGATGTACATCGTCATCAACAAGGCCTTGCACTTCGGCCGCCTGCTCGCGGCGAAAGTGGGCGACGCCATGGGCTTGAGCTACGAGGTGCTGTCCTTGTGCAGTCCGCGTGTGCGTCTCTCCTGCTGCTTCATGCATCACTAGGGCCATGAGCTGACCTGCTGCAAAGAGGCGCAGGACATTGCACGGGGCGGCCAGTGGCTGCGCGACCCTTTGGCCAACAGCTACCTGAACAGCTACGGCCCCAAAGTCCTGGCGGCCATGGCGGGGGTGCTGCCCAAGAAGCGCGGCGTCGCATACTACCACTGGCGCTTCCAGATCGAGGTCCCGGCTGACCTGCTGAGCCTGGTCTTCACGAAGTTGGCAGCTCTGCAGGCGGTGCGGCAGGCCGTTGTATGCACTGATACTGGACTTGCATGCAAAGAACGTGAGATGTCATTTGAGGACTCCTGCATGTGCGAGTTGCGCATGGACAGCCTACAGCTGCTTGTAGCTACAGTGCAGAGTCGCATGTGTGCACATGGTGCAGGAGCTGGCGGCGCTCGGCCAGAAGGCTGCGCCCTCGTCCATCGCGTTCGTGGCCGCACTGCGCTACCTGGCGACGCTGCTGGTGCAGGACGCCCTGCACCTCGAGATCGAGCTGGAGTGGTCTGAAGACGTGCTCGTCAAGCACCTCAACCAGTACGAGGCGTACAGGTACTGAACTTGATGGTGCACGTTGCCAGCTCTCATCCTCTGCAGTTACAGCAAGCTGTTGCACTCTGTGAGCTGTTAAGTGGTCGAGAGTGCTTTGTGCTTTGCCGAAGGTGGGTTTGCGATGGGTTGCCAAGCGTGGCTGTATCAGCGCCTGTTGCTGCACTGACCAGGGCGTTTAAGGCGGACGTGCTGGCCCGGCGGGCCGCTGGCGAGTACAACCCGCCGCTCACCACACCCGCCAAGCAGCACAATGCCATAATGGCGGAGATTCACGGTGCGTTCACAACCATCGCACTTGTTGCAAGTCGCGCTGTGCTGGCCCCAGTGCTATGCACTTGCTCTGTGCTGTCGCAGCACCCTCTCGCAGTTGGGCACCGTGATGACCCTCGGGCGCACACGCTATATGGTATGCAGTTTGTCTGGATGCGCTCGCTTGACATGGGAGGAGGTGCGGGCAACCGAGTCTGCTGGAGTGCTTCCGGCAGACATCAAGGCGGAGCTGAAGGCGGAGCTGAGGGAGCTGAGGCACGCCATGCCTACTGCGGGTGCAGCGCGCGCGCCAGCGAGCCCGGTGGCAGCCACGCCGCCGCAGCAGCAGCGCGGCCTGGCTTGCCAGGCGCGCCTCGCCACGGCTGCACCGCGCGCGGTGTCTGCGGCAGCGACGGGCGCTGCAGGCAGGAGCATGCCAGGCGCCGCCGCGAGCAGCCAGGTGGTGAGCCCTGCCGCAGCAGCAACGCCGCACATGCGGATGCTGCGCCTGCTGCATACTCAGCAGGAGAAGGTGCTAGCGGCCGAGGCAGCGTCTGCGGAGGTGGCGGCGAAGCTTGCGACCATGAACGCTGCAGCTGCCGAGGAGCGCGCCAAGCTGTTCGCACAGCAGAAGCTGGTGCTGGCGGCGCTGGAGAGCCACGCCCAGATCGGCCAGGCGGGGCCTGTCGAGGCCAGCTGCGTGCCGATGTCGCAGCTAGCGCGGAGCGCGGCGATGGTGGCGGGCGCTGCGTCGCGGCGGCGACTGGATGGCGCCATCTTCGTGAGCGCCAGCGCGCCGCAGCGCGTCGTTCAGCAGGCCGTCGCGGACATTGGCCAGGCAGCCGCGGCGGCAACTGCAGCTGGCGGCCGGCCGTTCCCCACACTGGGAATGATCGGCAGCATGGCGAAGTTGTGGACGCTGTACACTGTCGGCGACATGAGCCGCGGCCAGGTGGCGCTGAGGGTGCTGGAGGCCAGCGGCACAGATTGGCGGAAGGGAGCGGCCAAGAAGAGCTGGCGCTCGCGGTGGCACGAGATCATGGTGCTGATCAACGCCATCCGCGCGCGCACAGAGGCCTTGGGCCTGAGTGCAGGCAGCGAGCTGGTGGCGGCGAAGGACATCGATGCTAAGGAGCGGGTGGAGGGGGGCAAGACAATCTCGCACGACGCGCTCGTGAGGAAGCTGAAGGCTGCCAAGGAGGCGGCTGGCGGTGCAGTTGACGCGGAGGGGGGAGTGATGGGCACGTAGAGCAGAGCATGCTTGCCTGGCTGCGTTGTTATGAAGTATTTTGAAGCGTTATGCCACGGAAGTGTGAAGTCAAGCTGGTGCACCCAGTGCTTCAGCTAGGAGTGCTTTGCTGTGGTTGGCTGCAGGGCTGGGGCCAAAGCCTGCGTCATCGCGCAGTTGACGTGCATCCGTTGTGGAAATGCTATGAAGTGTGGAAAAAGTGTGAAGCCAGCAAGTGAGGCACCCAGTGCTGTAGCTAGGCTGTGGTGGTCTCTCAGGGCTGGGGCTGAAGCCTGCCTCAGTGCGCAACGGAGACATGGATCCCAGTCTGGAGTGCAACAAAGTGTGCAACAAAGTGTGAAGCCAGCAAGTAAGGCACCCTGTCCTGTGCTTCAGCCTGGGAGTGCCTGGCTGAAGCCTGCCTCGTCGCGCGGATGTCGCGTGGGTGACATGCACATGCCGAGGATCGACCTCTGCCGCTCCAGCACAGCCCCCCTTCCTCTCTCCTGAGCAGCAGCGGGCGCGCGCGGAGGTCGGGGGAAGCGGGGCGCGCGGGCGACAGCCCGGTTCGCGTGCTCGTTCGGCGGGGTTCGGGCCCTGCGGGGGGACCCCGGTCGGCCCCGTTCTCGGGCGAAGGAGACTGAGTATTTTTTTGTTAACCTAACAGAGAACCTAACAGAGAATTTTTTTGATAGTAATCCTGAGCGACAGGAATGTGCACTGGCCTGCGGGTCTGGATGATGATGGGTTACATAGTGCGAATATACATGCAATACATGTAACACGCGCCAGACCTCAAGAAAAGAATGTGTTCTGCGTCTGTGGCCTTCCTGCTGTTGGCATTTGGCTTGAGGCAGAGCATGAGCAAACGCAGAACATGAGCAATTTTTGTGCATGCAATAAGGGGCAGCTGAGTTGCTTTGCAAGCTGTGTGCCAACCCATCCAAGTGCGTTTGCTGCCGGTTCAATCTCAATGTTTGCGAGTGCATCAGGAGACAGGCACGAAGGTAGTTGTGCTGTGATGTGGAGGGATGCATCCTGGTCGTGCTTCTGCATATTGCGTCTAATCAAACAGCAATTAGCCATGCATGGCTGGTACATTCAGAACCTGCAAAGCCGGAAAGTCACGCCTGATCAGGACCTATGGCTGCTAGCATGCCAAGCTGCGTACAGGGGGAAGCACGGCTGGAAGACGTTGAGAGGGCGCCAGTCCCGTGAACATAAGATAATCAGACTTGACAGTGGGCTGGCGCGTCCCCGCCAGGCTTTCTGGTGCTCTCCGAAACAGCTGCGACGCAGCTGACCGTTTCATGCACAGCTGAACCCAAGTCAACAAACGGACCCCACCCTGGAACTAGCATGTGGTAAACAGAGGAAGCCTTGATGATGTTGCAACAAAAGGCGCGCTGCATGCTGCATCGCATGACAAACAAGATGCACCCTGCGGTGCCTGCCATGCTTGTACTCAAATAAAGGGTGAAAATGCCAGGACGGCAGCAGCATGCTGTGTAATCATACAGCACGAGCAGCACAAAAGCAGGACATCGCCCCAGGTGCTTGCAGCTGTGTCATGGGCGACGCGCACACGCCCTGGGCAGGACCTTCCCTGCAGCGACGTGCAGGTGCATGCCCTTCCCAGTCACTGCCATTTCGCTGCTGGGTCCAGCCAGCGCGCACCGCCCTCAGCGAGCTGCCTTCAGCGCGCTGCTCGCGGTGCCTGCTGTAAGCGGCAGCGCGCGCCTCTAAACAATCAGAGCAATCCGTCTTGTGGCACCACTCCGCCATCCGCGGCGCAAGTCATCACGGTCCTCGCAGCTGACATGAAATAGCCCCTGCTCGATGGGGCCTGGGGATCGCCCAGCATGGTACGCGTCGCGCCTAGCGCCGCCTTGGCACAGCTGCTATCTGCCAGCTAGTGATTGTTGCGACCAGCGTCCAGTGCGTGTCCGCATTCCGCCACACATGCACACGCATCACGGCTCGCCGCTCGCCTTGCCGCCGGCGGTCATGAACTGCCCCGGCTCCTGCTGCGCCCGCGGGTCTTCGATGCTGCCCAGGCCCGCGGCGCGGCGCCGGCGTCGCGCATTGAGCGCCATCTTGGCGCCGGCCGCGAGCCAGATGGTGGCCCAGATGAGCGCCAGGCCCCAGGAGTACCAGGCAGGCAGCTGTGCCAGCACGAAGCCGACAAGCGCGTTGGCGAACGCAGCCAGCAGCGCCACGCGGCCCACCCACCAGTGGTACAGGTTCCACATCCACCTGGCCGCGTGCGCCGCGGATGACCCTAAGCCCCAGAATTGCCCAGGCATTTCCCCGCCATGTCGCGAGTGCCGTCCTCAGCTGCGCGGCTCGCTCGGAGGGTGCATGCGCGCAGGCGCGCAGCCGGCTGCCGGTGCAGATCTCGCGGAGCGAAGGCCGCAGGGCACTGCGGGGTGCGGGAGCGCGCCTGAGGCGGTGCTTAGGCTTGGGGCGCAGCGCGACCGCGAGGCCCTGCAGGATGCTCAGGCCGACGACTGCCAGCCCCAGGCCGACGTGCGCGGTCAGGGCGGCGGGGCCGTCGGCGCCGCTGGCGCGCCACAGCCAGATGCCCAGCGCCGCGCCCGCCAGCGTCATGGCGAGCGCGGTGAGCTGCGCGCGCGCCGCGCCCCGCTCAGATAGGGCGAGGTTTAGCATTTGCCGCATGCTGCGGCCTGCGTTCGCCGTGCCCTCGGCCAGCGCGCAGCGCGCGCGCCGCTTGTTTCATTCCTGAGCGTGGGCAGCGCAGGGCGGGGAAGGGCTGTGCAGTGCGCGCAGCACAGGCGCCAGGGGCGGGCCGGGCAGGCGGGGCGCACCCCGAGCGCGCGGTGCGCCTGGAACCAGAGTGGGTCGTGGCCCTTGCACGTGCGCGCGACGGCCACGCTGACGGGCAGGAGGAACACCCAGGCGACGACCATCAGCACGCCATGCGCCTGCGCCAGAGCGTCCATCGGCATGGCTGACAGCGCGCTGCCTGCTGCCGACAGGTGCGCGCTGCAGCATGGCGTGGACGCGACGGGGAGCCGCTCACGCGCGCTGCCGCCTCGAGGCGCCCGTACGAGCAGACCGCACAGCATGCAGGGCAGGCGCGGCTTGCCAGTGCTAGCTCCAGGGTGAGGCGTGCAATTGCTCGCTTGGGCATCAGAGGGCCGTGGGCTTTTCCAGATGGCATAAAGCAGGGCGCGCGCCACGAGCGGCCGGGTGTCGACGGCGGTGATGTCAGCGCCGCCCGCCGCCAGGTTGACCGTGGCGCCCAGCGTGGACCCCGGGCCGTGCTGCATGAGGCTGCCGTCGCCGGCCAGCGCGCCGTTGGCCACGGTGCGCACACATGCCCTGGTTGAAGGAGCGGCTGCGTGACCGGGCCGGGTGCTACAGAGGAGGAGTGCTGACCTGCGCGGTCCTGGCTACGGGAGCTGGCGCTGCACGCGGGCGCCGGGTGCCACCGCTCACATGACCCATACCGCCAACGCAGGACGGCATGCCCGAGAAAGGTTGCCAACGGGTGGCCGGGCAGGGCTGGCAGTAGGGCGCTGGCGCTGTGCGAAGTATTTGGGGGGGTCCAGGCGCTGTTTGCGGCGAGCAAAGGCAGGGGGCCGCACATGCAGCCGAGCCGGTACGAGCCGTCGGCGCCGGGCGGCACGGCCAGCCGGAAGCGCGCCTGCAGCATGCCGCCGGCGCCGCGCGCGGCGCCCAGGCCGCTCAGCACCAGCCGGCCGGCGTCCAGCTGGATGCCAGCCGGCGTCTGCGAGGCCAGGTAGGTGTTGCTCGCGTTCGCGCCTGCGCGCCGCCCGAGGCCTGTCACAGCCTGCGTGGGCGGCGCTTCCCACCCAACCCTACCTAACACTAAATTTTGGCAGGCCGGCCGCCCCAGGCTGGTGCACTGACAGGCAACCACGCTGCCGCCCGTTGAGCGTCTCAGGCTGCGCCCGTGCACCACGTGCGCGCGACGCAGCAGTGACCGCGCGAGCGCCAAGCAAGGCTGGCGGGCGGCTCAGACGCGCGCGCGGCGCGAGCGCGCCGGCGCGCGCCGCGCGCCCGGGGGGCGACCCCGGCAACAGGGCGCGCGCGCAGCTCGGGCGCACCCGTGGCGCAGCTCGGGCACGCGCGCAGCACGACCACGCTGGCGCCCACCATCCGGCCCGGGCTCGCCGGCACGCCCCACGCGCACCAGCCGGCGCCGGCGCCGGCGCACTGCAGCAGCGCGTCAATCGCGCCGCCTGCGCGGTCCAGCGTCCAGAACAGGCGCACGTCTGCATCGCCCGGCGCCAGCGCCTGGCAGTGGCCGTACGTCCGCGGAGTCCCGCCCGCGAACGCGGCGGTGCAGTCCAGCGGCGCGGGCGACGGGCCGGGCGCCCCCTGCGCATAGGCAGAGCACCGCTTGCATCCAGCGTGACTGGGGCCAGCCTGGGAGCAGTGTGTGCAGTCGGGACACCCTACGTTCGCACAACCAGCGCTGTAGGCATTTAGCCCCACTACATGTTGGGGTTTGGCCTGAGTGTTGCTCAGTGATGTTGCACTATTAGTGCAGGCTGTCTGTCATGGTACGGCGGTCCAGCACGCAGCTCGCGGGTGCAACGGCGGGCTGCCGATGGCGGGCAGGCCCATGCACAGGGCCACAGGGCAAGGCGCTGCGGCAGGGCCGCGCCGCTATCATGGACGGGTTGATGACGGCCTGGGAGAGCGGCGCGAGCCCGGCCAC
>JAABUH010002584.1_pt1 | contig 17083 bp, 10 predicted proteins | sample 5559121 | NCBI WGS metagenome assembly JAABUH01 (sample SAMN10711871, study PRJNA513364) | rock metagenome | isolation source: Antarctica rocks | place: Antarctica: Victoria Land, Battleship Promontory nord | collected 2015-12-28
GGCCGAAACCACCGATGTGACGGAACCGATCGCGCCGGAGCTCCAGGGCATCCTCGACGCCGTCTGCTACGCGCCGTGATCGCGGTCATGCCCGACCCAGCTCAGCCCAAATGGGCAAAGTCGAGGACAACATCCCCGACATCCTGCAGTTCGTGGCCGGGCTGGACGTGCGCCGCTACGGCTTCGCCGCCGCCGATGTCGGCATCCGCGGCTACAACGAGACCAGCAATCCCCGGCTGCTGGTGCTGGTGGACGGCCAGCAGGTGTACCTCGACGACCTTGGCCGCACGCAGTGGTACACGCTTCCGGTCGAGCTGGACGAGATACGGCAGATCGAGGTGGTCAAGGGGCCGAGCACCGCGCTGTTCGGCTTCAACGCCGCCTCAGGGGTGATCAACATCGTCACCTACGACCCCTCGCGCGACAGCGTGAACACCCTCGTCGCGCGCGGGGGAACCCAGGGCTACGAGGCAGCCTCGGGGATCGCCACCGTGCCGGTCGCAGGCCTCGGCGGCGTGCGCATCGCCGCCGACGGCTTCCACGCCCGCGAGTTCAACGCGACCACCGTGGCGCCCGCCGACCTGCTCCACCAGGCCTCGCCGGAGCGCGACGCGGTGAGCGTCGACGGCCGGGTGCGGGTGGCGCCCGGGGTCGAGGTGTTCGCCTCCGCGGCCGCGGTCGACACGCGCGTCTGGGAGGCGACCTCGTCCCCGTACTACGGCACCGACTACCAGCGCACGAACTGGTCCCGCCTCGGCGTGTCCGCGGACACCCGGCTCGGCCTGCTCGGGCTCAGCGTCTACCGCAACGAGCTGCGCTACGAGTACCTCGGCGCCACGGAGCGCGAGGACGTGCACGACATCGTCACCGTGGTGCAGGCGAGCGACCTCGTGAAGCTCGGCGCCAGCCACACGGTCCGGGTCGGCCTGGACTACCGCAGCAACGCCGCGACCTCCTCGAACGTGCTCGCCGGCAGGATCGGCTACCAGGTGCTGTCGGCCGACGCGATGTGGGACTGGCAGATCACGCCGGCCCTGTCGCTGACCAACGCGGTGCGCCTCGACCATTTCGCGCTCAGCCAGCGCGGCGCGCTGCTGGCGGACACCGGGCTGAGCGCGCGCGACTACAACGGCCGCACGATCGACCAGCCCAGCTTCAACGCCGGGCTGGTCTGGAAGGCGAGCGGGCGCGACACGCTGCGGCTCCTCGCAGCGCGCGGGCTGCAGCTCCCCAGCATCTACGACCTCGGCCTGCAGGACTCCCAGGTGTTCGGCGGCCAGACCCAGGTCTTCGCCGGCCAGCCCGGGCTCAACGCCGCCTCGGTCTCCAACCTCGAGGTGGACTGGGACCGCGCGCTGCCTGCGCTGCGCTCGACGCTGCGCACCGCAGTGTTCGCCCAGCGCACCGACAATATCATCACCAACCCGTACGAGGCGGACCTGGTCGGCAGCGGCGCCATCGTGGGAGGCATCGGGGAAGCGATCGCCAGGGCGGCGAACGTCGGCCACAGCTCGGCCGTCGGCGGCGAAATCGGGCTGCGCGGTCGTTCGCCCTCGGGGCTGCGCTGGAACGCGAGCTACTCCGCCATCTCCATCGCCGACCGCCTCTCGATCAACCGGGACGGCATCTTCAGCCCGCAGAACTACCAGGCCGGCACGCCGGCCCACGTCGTCGTGCTTGGCGGCGGCTACACGCGCGGTCCGTGGGAACTCGACCTGCAGGGACGCTGGCAGTCCGCCTTTCTCGACTACAGCGCCAGCGCCAACCAGAACACGCTGCAGCCGGTGGAGGTCGGCGGCTACGTCGTGCTGAACGCGCGCGCGGCCTACAAGGTGACGCGCACCGTGACGCTGGCGCTGTCGGCGCTGCAGTTCAACAACTCGCACCTGACGCAGGCGGCCGCCCCGCCGGTCGAGCGCCGCGTCTTCCTGAGCGTCACGGCCCACCTGTGACCGAAGCCGGCACCGACCTGGCATTTTCGGGATGTAGCGGCCCGGGTCCCCTGCCCGCCCGAAGGCCCGTCCTCCGTGTTGTGGCTGCAGAGCTGGGCGAAGCGTCCTATGGCCTGCCCGTGCCGCTGGGCGGCCGGACCCTGGGATTTCCCCCGGCAGGTTCCAGGCACCGGGGCGGAGCCCCGACCTTCCAGGCCGGGACGCTGTCCAAGCAGGTCGCCGCCTCGACGTTGCGTGATAGTGCAGAAGGCCAGCCCGGCCGGCGGCCTGGCGTGGCCTGGCGCTTCGGAGACCTTGCATGAACTGGCGCAGGCTCGACCTCAACCTGCTCGTGGTGTTCGACGCGGTGGCGCAGCAGCGCAGCGCCACCCGCGCCGCGGCCAAGCTGAACATGACGCAGCCCGCGATCAGCCAAGCGCTGGCCCGGCTGCGCGCCGCGCTGCGCGACGAGCTGTTCGTGCGCATGCCGGACGGCATGGAGCCCACGCCATACGCCGAGCAGCTCGCCGGCTCGGTGCGCGCCGCGCTGGAAAGCCTGCACGCGGCGCTCGATGCCGCGGCGCCGTTCGACCCGGCCTCTGCCGGACGTGGTTTCTCGGTGGCGGTGGACAACCGCGCCGCGCTGGCGCTGGCCGCGCCGCTCGCGGCGGCGGCGGCGGCGGCGCCGGGCGTGACCCTGGACCTGCGGCCCAGCGGCACGCTCGACCTGGCCGAGCGCCTCGACCGCGGCGAGCTGGACCTCGCGCTGGGCGGCCTCGCCTCGTCGGGCGAGCGCTTCTCCGACGTGCGGCTGTTCGAGGACGGGTTCGTGGCGCTGGTCCGGCGCGGCCACCCCGCGGCCACGCAGGCGCCGTTCGCGCTCGACGCGCTCGGCGCCCATCCGCACCTCGCGCTGTCCTCCACCGGCGAGACGACGGCCTTCGTGGACGCCGAGCTGGCCCGGCACGGCATGGCGCGGCGCATCGCCCTGCGCGCGCCGCTGCTGGTGGCGGCGGCGGCGCTGGCGCAGTCCGACATGGTCGCGGTGGTCAGCGAGCGCACCGCCCACGCGCTCGCCCGCGCCGCGCCGCTCGAGGTCCTGGCGCTGCCGTTCGCCTCGCCGCGCCTGTCCACCGCGATGCTGTGGCACCGCAGGCTCGACGACGTGCCGGCGCACCGATGGCTGCGCGGCCTGGTGCTGCAGGTCGCACGCGCGACGTGACGGGGCCGGCCGGGAGAAAGCAGGGCCGGAGGCTCTGATGCGTGACCGGTGAGGCAAGCAAGGTCGAGGCCCATTGCTTGAAGGGGGGATCTCAAACTCCGCCAAAGGCAAGCCTCTGGAAGCAACTCCTTGAGGAAATGGTTTCCAAAGGCCTCGGCCTTTGGCGGGTCCGGGCAGAGCCCGGCCTTGCTTGCTCGCAGGCTTGAGGTCGTCCATGCCGGCCCGGCATGGGCCGATGAGGCCTGCGCACTGGCCTTTCGGGGGCGGACGGCGTTCCTCGCCTCCATGCAGACAACGATGGTTCCTGGTGTGCCCGGCCCGACCCCGCCGCTGCAGGGCACGCCCGCAGGGACGGAGCAGGACGGCGCCGCACGCACAGGGTCGGCGGCCGAGGCGCCCCAGGTGCGCCGCGAGGCTGGCGCGCCGGTGCGGCGGAGCGGGCCCGGCGGGAGGCGGATCACGCGCCTTGCGGTGGGCGCCGCGCTGTCGCTCGCGGGGCTCGGGGCGACGGCGCTCCTGGTCGTGCATGTCCGCGATGCCGCAGTGCCCGCGCCGCCGCCCGCCCCCGCGGTGCCGGTGGTGGCGGTGCCCGTGCAGCAGCGCGACGTGCCGATCGTGCTGGGCGGGCTCGGCACCGTGCAAGCGCTGAACGCAGCCACGATCCGCAGCCAGGTCACGGGGATGCTGCAGTCGGTGGACTTCGTCGAGGGCCAGCAGGTCCATCGCGGCGACACGCTGGCGCGGATCGACCCGAGGCCGTTCCAGGCGCGGCTCACCCAGGCCGAGGCGCAGCTCGGCCACGACCAGGCGCAGATCGCCAACGTCCAGCTCAACCTCGGCCGCAACCTGCCGCTGCTGAGCCGCGGCTTCGCGACGGCCCAGCAGGTGGCCGACCAGCAGTCCCAGATCACGCAGCTGCAGGCCACCGCCCAGTCCGACCAGGCGGCGATCGACGACGCGCGCACCCAGCTCGGCTACGCGACGCTCGTGGCCCCGTTCGACGGCATCACCGGCGTGCGCGGCATCGACGTCGGCAACATCATCCACCCTGCCGACAGCGGCGGCCTGGTGAGCGTGGCGCAGGTGCAGCCGATCGCGGTGATGGTCACGCTGCCCAGCGCCGCCATCCCCCAGGTGCAGGACGCGCTCGCCAGGGGCGCGGTGCCGGCGGTGGCCTACGACCAGTCGGGCACCGGCGTGCTCGACATCGGGCAGCTCCTGGTGGTGAACAACCAGGCCGACCCGCAATCCGGCACCGTGCAGCTCAAGGCGCTGTTTCCCAACCTCGCGCGGCGGCTGTGGCCGGGGACCTTCGTCAACGTCGAGCTGACGACCTCGGTCGCCAAGGCCGCCCTCGTGGTGCCGACGGACGCGGTGCAGCAGGGCGTGGACGGCGAGTTCGTGTTCGTGATCGGCGCCGACCACACGGTGGCGCCGAGCCCGGTGCAGGTGGGGCAGCGGCTGCGCGGCGAGGCGATGATCGCCAAGGGGCTCTCGGCCGGGCAGAGCGTGGTGGCGCAGGGCCAGTACCGCCTCGCCGCCGGGACCGCGGTCGTCGCCGCCGATCCCGGCCAGGTGGCGAACTCCTCCACCGCGACCTCGGGCATGCTGCCATGAACATCTCGGCGCGGTTCATCCAGCGTCCGGTGGCGACGTCGCTGCTGATGCTCGCCGTGGTCGCGCTCGGCACGATCGCCTATTTCAGGCTGCCGGTCGCGGCGCTGCCGAACGTGGACTTCCCGACGATCCAGGTGTCGGCGCAGCTTCCCGGCGCGGACGCGGCGACCACGGCGTCCTCGGTCGCGACGCCGCTGGAGCGCCAGCTCGGCCAGATCCCGGGCGTGGCGTCGATGACCAGCAGCAGCGGCGCCGGCCTGACCCAGATCACGCTGCAGTTCGACCGCAGCCGCACCATCACCTCGGCGGCCGGCGACGTGCAGGGCGCGATCAGCGCGGCGGCCGGCCAGCTTCCGGCCGCGCTGCTGAACCCGCCGACCTTCCGCAAGACTAACCCCGCGGACACGCCGATCCTGCTGATCGGGCTCACCTCGGACACGCTGCCGATCACCAAGGTCAGCGACTACGCCAACTCGATCCTGGCGCAGAAGATCTCGCAGGTGCCCGGCGTGGGCATCGTGGGCGTGGGCGGGCTGCAGAGCCCCTCGATCCACGTGCAGGTCAACCCGGCGCAGCTCGCGGCCGCCAACCTCGACCTGGAGCAGGTGCGCGCCGCGCTGGCCAACGCCACGGTGAACCAGCCCAAGGGCCAGCTCTACGGCGCGCAGCAGGCCTTCGCCCTGCGCACCAACGACCAGCTCGCCTCGGCAGCAGGCTTCGAGGACGTGATCCTCGCCTACCGCAACGGCGCGGCGGTGCGGGTGCGCGACGTCGGCCGGGCGGTGATGGCGCCGGAGGACCCGACCCAGGCGGGGTGGCTGAACACCCGGCACGCGGTGCTGGTGGCGGTGCAGCGCCAGCCCGGCGCCAACGTCATGGCCACGGTGGCGGCGATCAAGGCGGCGCTGCCGCAGCTGCGGGCCTCGCTGCCGCCCAGCATCGACGTGCAGATCGTGTCCGACCGCACGCAGACCATCCGCGCCAGCGTCTCCGACGTGCAGTTCACCCTGCTGCTGACGATCGCGCTCGTGGTGGGGGTGATCGCGGTGTTCCTGCGCAAGGCCTGGGCGACGATCATCCCCGCAGTGTCGGTGCCGATCTCACTGATCGGCACCTTCGGCGTCATGCTCGTGCTCGGCTACAGCCTCGACAACCTCTCGCTGATGGCGCTCACCATCGCGGTGGGCTTCGTCGTGGACGACGCGATCGTCATGGTCGAGAACATCGTCCGCCACATCGAGGAGGGCGCCACCCCGATGCGCGCCGCGCTCGACGGCGCGGCCGAGATCGGCTTCACCATCGTCTCGATCTCCATCTCGCTGATCGCCGTGTTCATCCCACTGTTCCTGATGAGCGGGGTGGTCGGCCTGCTGTTCCAGGAGTTCGCGGTCACGGTGGCGGTGTCCATCCTGGTGTCGGTCTGCGTGTCGCTCACGCTGACGCCGATGATGTGCGCCCGGCTGCTCAAGCCCGCGGCGGCGTCGCGGCCGGGGCGGGTCTCTCGCGCGCTGGAGGCGGGCCTGGACGGGCTCGTGGCCGGCTACGACCGTGCCCTGGTCGTGGCCCTGCGCCACCGCCGGATCACGCTCGGGGTGATGCTGCTGACGGTGGCGGCCACGGTGGCGCTGTTCGTCGTGATCCCCAAGGGGTTCTTCCCGCAGCAGGACACCGGCATGATCGTCGGCATCACCGAGGCCGCGCAGGACGTCTCGCCGGCGGGGATGATGCAGCGCCAGCAGGCGGTGCTGGCGATCGCGAGCCGCGACCCGGCGGTCGCCTCGGCGATCGGCTACGTGGGCGCCGGCGGGGTCACGGTGGCCGGCAACAACGGCCGCGTGTTCATCACGCTCAAGCCGCAGGGACAGCGCGACGTCACCGCGGACCAGGTGATCGCGCGCCTGGGCCGGGCGCTGCAGCCGGTGGAGGGCATCACGCTCTACATGCAGGCGGCGCAGGACATCAACATCGGCGCCATGCTGTCCAAGACGCAGTACCAGTACACGCTGACCGACGTGGACGGCCAGGAGCTGAACCTCTACGCGCCGCAGCTGCTGCGCAGCCTGCAGGCGCTGCCGCAGCTCGCCTCGGTGGCCAGCGACCAGCAGGCGGCGGGACGGACCATGGGCATCCAGATCGACCGCTCGGCCGCGTCGCGGTTCGGCATCGACCCGGCGAGCGTGGACTCCACCCTCTACGACGCGTTCGGCGTGCGCCACGTGGCCAAGATCTACACCGCGCTGAACCAGTACTACGTGATCCTGGAGGTGGACCCGGCGTTCCAGCTCGGGCCGAACGCGCTCGCGCGGATTTACGTGCGCTCGCAGGGCGGCATCGAGGTCCCGCTGAGCCAGGTGGCGTCGTTCAGCCCGGGGCTGGCGCCGCTCGCGGTCAACCACGCGGGGCAGTTCCCCTCGGTGACGCTGAGCTTCAACCTCGCCCCGGGGACGACCATCGGCCAGGCGGTCTCGCTGGTGCAGGCGGCGGCTGCGGGCCTGCACCTGCCGGCCTCGCTCGCCACCCGCTTCCAGGGCAACGCGCAGGCGTTCCAGAGCTCGCTCAGCAGCACGCCGCCGCTGATCCTGGCGGCGCTGTTCGCGGTCTACGTCATCCTCGGCGTGCTCTACGAGAGCACGATCCATCCGCTGACGATCCTGTCCACCCTGCCGGCCGCGGGGCTGGGCGCGCTGGCCACGCTGATGCTGTTCGGGCGGCCGCTGGACGTGATCGGCATCATCGGCATCATCCTGCTGATCGGCATCGTGAAGAAGAACGGCATCATGCTGGTCGACTTCGCGCTGCACGCCGAGCGCGAGCGCGGGCTGTCGAGCGAGGAGGCGATCCACGAGGCCTGCCTGCTGCGCTTCCGACCCATCCTGATGACGACTCTGTGCGCGCTGCTCGGCGGCGTGCCGCTGATGCTCGGCACGGGGACGGGGTCCGAGATCCGCCAGCCGCTCGGTTACGCGATGGTGGGCGGGCTGCTGGTGTCGCAGGTCCTGACGCTGTTCACCACGCCGGTCGTCTACCTGTACATGGACCGGCTGAGCCGGATGCTCGGCCGCGAGCGGCAGCCGGAGCCGGCCGCGGCCGGTGCCGAGCCGGCCATGGCCGGCGCGGAATAGCGGCCCGTTGCAAGGCGGAGATCCGGGACGGCGTGGCGGCTGGCGGCTTGGCTGGCTGCGGCCGTGCCGCCCGCGACATGCCTGTCCACCCACGGCAGACATCTCAGCGCATACGGACATGCGGCGGCCTGCGGGGTCCGCAGGCTGGCCCTGCCGATCGCGGACGAGGCCCGGCGGCGGCAACGTCGCGGGCGAGCGGAAGCGTGTGCCATTGAGAGAACGTAATTTGCGCCGTACCGACCGGGCTGCCATGGTCGGCGGCGCCGGTAAGCCAGCGATTGGACACCTGGCGCTCCCGAGCGGCGGCGGTCGGCACAGCCCCGATCATATGCTGGCCGCCACGAACCGGATCATTGCGGGTCGCCTGCCCGAGCGGCATCCGGTCCGCAGCTCCGCGCACCTGGCAGGCGATGTTTCGGCAGGCGTCGGCCGCGTGACGGGTCGCATGGGGAAGACGATGCAGGTGCTGCGCGACATCGGCGAAACCACCGCATCCGGACTGCACGGCACGCAGGCCCGGCCGCGTGCGGGCCGCGACGGCGGGAAGGTCCCTGTCCTGGAACGGCTCCGCGCCGCCTCGGGCGGGGCGGCTGCCGCGGCGGGTCCCGGCTCCGGGGCATCCGGCATGACCGCGCAGGCTGCCGGGGCGCTGCGTGCACGGTCCGCCGCGGCGCCGCGGGGTTGGGACGCGAGGCCCCGCCGGCAGTCGGGGGCGGTGCGGCTCGCTCTGCTGCTGGCCGCCGTGGCCGCCTCGGGCGCGGCCCCGGTCGAGCCGCGGCCCAGCTTCGCAGAGGCGGTGGCGATGGCCTGGGCCAGGAGCCCGGACCGGCTGGCGCTGGAGGGACGCGGCGGCGCCGCCGCCGCGCGGAGCCGCGCCGCGCATACCCTGTTCCCCAACGCGCCGTTCGCCACCGCGATCTACGACGACGACCACCTTGTCGGCAGCAACAAGGGCTACACCACGTACTCCGGTTCGCTGAACACCCCGCTGTGGCTGCCGGGCGAAGGCACCGCCACGGCGCGCTCCGCCGGCGCCGAGCTCGCGCATGTCGCCGCCCAGGACGAGGCGGGGCGCCTGCTGGTCGCGGGTCAGGTGCTCGACGCCGCCGCGGGGCTGGCCATCGCGCGCAACGTCCGCGAGGTCGCCGGGCGCCGCCTGGCCTCGGCGCGGCTGCTGCTGTCGGAGCTGCACCGGCTGGTGCGCGGCGGGGAGTCCGCGCAGATCGACGAGCAGGCCGCCGCCGCCGACCTCGCCACCGCCGAGATCGCCCTGTCCGACGCCGACGCGCAGCTGGCCTCCGCCGGCGAGGCGCTGGCGGTGCTCACCGGGACCAGGACGCCGCCCGACCTGACGCCGCCCGCCGCCATGGCGGCCGCGGCGGCGGGTGGCGTGGCCGACGAGGCCGCGATCGGGCGCAACCCGCAGGTGGCCGCGGCGCAGCGCGGGGTGGACGCCGCGCAGGCGGAGCTGCGCCTGGTGCGCCTCGCCGACCGCGACGACCCGGAGCTGGGCGTCGAGGCGATCCGCGACCACCAGTTCGGCAGCCCGTGGGACACGCGCTACGGCGTGGTGGTGCGCGTGCCGTTCGCCAGCCGGGCGCGCAACCTGCCGCGCATCGCGCTGGCGCAGAGCACGCTCACCAGCGCCTTCGCCGAGCTGACCCGGGTGCAGCGGCTGGTGCGCCTCGGCCTGGTGCAGTCGCGCGCCCAGCTCGACGCCGCGCGCCGCGCGCGCGACGCCGGCACGGTGGCGGCGCGCCAGCTCGCCGCGCGGGCCGCCACGATCGGGCACGCCTGGCACCTGGGCGAGATGCCGCTGATCGAGGTGGTGCGGGCCCAGCAGGCCTCGTTCGACGCCACGCTCATCGCCACCCGCGCCGCGGTGGCGGCCGACGTGGCGAGCCTGCGGATGTCGCTGGCGGGGGGCGTCGTGCCATGAGGGTCGTGCCATGAGGGTCGTGCCATGAGGGCGGGGATGCGACGTGCGCTGCTGCTGGGGGGCGGGGCGCTGGGCCTGTGCGCGGTGTTCCTGGCGGGCCGGCTCACCACCGCTCCCGCCCAGGACAAGCCGGCGGCGCCACCCGACGCTGCGGCGCCGGCGGGACAGGTGAGCATGAGCCTCGACGCGCAGCGCAACGTCGGCCTGCAGGTGCTCGCCGCCGAGCCCCGGCAGCTGCAGCGACGGCTGTCGGCCCCCGCCGTGGTCGCCGCCGACGCCAGCCGCACCGCGCAGCTCCGCCCGTATGGACGCGGCCGGGTGCTGGGCGTGGCGGTCGCCCCGGGCGACGCGGTGACGCCGGGACAGGTGCTGCTGACCTACGACGACCTGACGCTGTCCGACCTGCGCATGCAGCGATCCGCCGCCCAGGCCGCGCTGTCGCAGGCCGACGCGGCCGCGGTGGTGGCGCGCGAGTCCTATGCGCGGGGCCGGACGCTGCTCGGCACCGCGGTGGCGGCGGCCGAGGTGGAGCGCCGCCGGGCGATGCTGGCGCAGGCCGAGGCAGGGGTCGCCACCCAGCAGGCAACGCTGGCCGACCTGTCCCGGCGCATGGCGCAGTTCTCCCCCGCCCCGCCCGGCGCGCCCCCCGGCGCCTCCGCGGTGCTGGCGCCCAGCAGCGGCTACGTGCTCACGATCGCGGCGGCGCCCGGCGAGGTGGTCGACCCGGCGCAGGTGGTGGCGACCGTGTCCGACCTGTCGCATGTCTGGGTGCTGGCGGCGGTGTTCCAGGACGACATCGGCCTGGTGCAGGCGGGCGGGCCGGCGACGATCGCGGTGAACGGCCTGCCCGGACGTGTGTTCGAGGCCACCGTGGCCAGCGTCGGCCGCGAGCTGGACCCGCGCACCGGCGCGGTGCAGGTGCGCTGCGACGTGGCCAACCCGGACCGCGCCCTGCGCATCGGCCTGTTCGCGCAGGCGGAGCTGGGGACCACGCAGTCGAGCCGCGCGCTTACCGTGCCGGCCGCCGCGATACAGGAGATCGACGGGCATCCCGTGGTGTTCGTGCGCACCGGGGACACGACGTTCGAGCGGCACGGCGTCGAGCTGGGGCTGCAGACCGCTTCCTTCGACGAGGTAAAGGCGGGGATCGCGCTCGGCGACGAGGTGGTGACCACGGGCAGCTTCGTGCTGAAATCCGACATGCTCCAGGCCCAGCTCGGAGCGGGCAGTTGAGGCCGGCGCCGTCGGGCGAGAGCCCGGCCCCGCGCCGCGCGGCCCCGGGGCCGCGCCCCGGGCCTGCCGCGCCGGGCGTCGGCCGCGACGGGGCAAGGCCCGGCGGGGCGCCTCCCGATGGGGCGCCCCCGGGCGGGGGGCACCCGGACGGGCCGCGCACCGGCGGCGGGGACCCGCCCGGGGATCCGCCTGCGGGCGCCCCGCCGGGGAACGACCCGCCGGCGACGGGGGGCCTGACCGGGCTGGTGCTGCGGATGCGCACGCTGCTGTTCATCCTGGTCGGCCTGCTGGTGGTGGGCGGGATGATCGACGTGCTCTCGCTGCCGGTGGAGGCGGTGCCCGACATCTCGCCGCGCGAGGTGCTGGTCACCATCGTCGCCCCCGGCCTGGCGCCGGAGGAGGTCGAGAAGCTGGTGACCTTCCCGATCGAGACGCAGATGACCGGGCTGCCGCAGATGACCGACCTGCGCTCGATCTCGCGCTTCGGGGTCTCGGTCGTCTACGTGGAGTTCGCCGACGGCAGCGACATCAACCTCGATCGCACCCTGGTCAACGAGCGGCTGCAGGCCGCGCGCGCCGCCATCACCGCGGTCAACGTGGTGCCGACGATGGGGCCGCTCTCCACCGGGCTCGGCGAGATCATGCAGTTCCAGCTCGCGGGCGGCCCCGGCCACACGCTGATGGAGCTGAACACGCTGATGACCTGGCACGTGGCGCCGATGCTCAAGCAGGTCGCCGGGGTCGCCGACCTCAACATCAACGGCGGCGCGGTCGAGACCTTCGAGGTGCAGCTCAACGACGACGCGCTGGCCCGCTTCGGCATCTCCGCGGGCGAGGTGTTCCGCGCCGTGGACAGCAACAACGGCGCCTCCGGCGGCGCCTGGATCGAGCACAACCAGGAACAGCAGGTCATCGTCGGCCAGGGCCTGATCGGCAGCGTCGAGGACCTCGGCCGCATCGTGCTGCGCACCGGGCCGGACGGCACGCCGATCTACGTCGGCAGCGTCGCCACCGTAGCCCGCGCGCCCAGGGTGCGTCTCGGCGCGGTGACCCGCGACGGCTCCGGCGAGATCGTCAACGCCGTGGTGCTGATGCTGGAGGGGCACAATTCCGGCGACGTGGCGCGCGCGGTGAAGGCGGAGTTCCCGACCATCCAGAAGACGCTGCCCGAGGGCGTGACCATCCGGCCGTTCTACGACCGCGCCGACCTCACCGCGCGCACCATCGCCACGGTGCGCGACAACCTGCTGCTGGGCGCCGCGCTGGTGCTGGCGGTGCTGCTGGTGATGCTGGGCGACTGGCGCGCGGCGCTGGTGGTGACCTCGGTGATCCCGCTGTCGCTGCTGGTCGCCCTGGTCGGCATGCACCACCTGGGGATCTCGGCCAACCTGATGAGCCTGGGCGCCATCGACTTCGGCATGATCGTCGACGGCTCGGTGGTGCTGGTGGAGAACACGCTGCGCCGCCGCGCCGGCCGGGGCGACGAGCCGCGCTCGCGCACCGTCGCCGCGGCGGCCTCCGAGGTGGCGCGCCCGATCGCGTTCGCGGTGGCGATCATCGTGCTGGTCTACCTTCCCGTGCTCAGCCTGCAGAGCATCGAGGGCAAGATGTTCCGCCCGATGGCGGAGACGGTGATCCTGGCGCTGCTCGCCTCGCTGCTGCTGTGCCTGACCTGGATCCCGGCCTTCGCCTCGGTGGTGATCCGCCGCGAGGTGCGCGAAGGCGACACCTGGCTGGTGCGCCAGATCCGCAAGCCGTACCGCCCCGCCCTCGCCTGGTGCGAGGGCCATCCCTGGGTCGTGGCCGGCACTGCGCTGCTGCTGTTCGGCGGCTCGGTGCTGGTGGCGCGCACCCTGGGCGGGGAGTTCATCCCGCAGCTCCAGGAGGGCTCGCTGGTGGTCACCTCGCAGCGCCTGCCCAGCGTGGCGCTGCCGACCTCGCTGGCCGACACCACGCTGATCGAGCGCACGCTGATGCGCTTCCCCGAGGTGCGCGCCGTGGTCAGCAACACCGGCACCGCCGCGATCCCCACCGACCCGATGGGCGTGAACCAGACCGACAGCTTCGTCATGCTCAAGCCGTCCTCGGAGTGGAAGACCGCGGACAGCCAGGCGGGGCTGGTGGCGGCGTATTCCAAGGCGCTGGACGAGGCGGTGCCGGGCGAGATGTTCACCTGGAGCCAGCCGATACAGATGCGCATGGAGGACCTGCTGGAAGGCGTGCGCACCGACGTCGCGATCGCGGTGTACGGCCCGGACCTCGCCGTGCTCGCCGATCTCGGCAACCAGGTGGCGCGCGTGGTCGGCGGCGTGCAGGGCGCGGCCGACACCGCGCCGGAGCAGGTGGGCGGGCTGCCGTTCCTGCACATCGACGTGGATCGCGCCGCCGCCGCGCGCTACGGCGTCAACGCCCGCGACGTGCTCGACGTGGTCGAGGCGATCGGCGGCCACGGCGGCACCACGGTGGTGGTCGACAACGCGCAGCTCACCACCCAGGTCCGGTTCCGCGCCGAGGACCGCGGCAGCATCGAGGCGATCCGCCGGCTGCGGGTGCGCATGCCCTCGGGCGGCAGCGTGCCGCTGGCGCAGGTCGCGAAGATCTCGCTCGTCAGTGGGCCGTCGCAGATCAGCCGCGACCACGTCGAGCGGCGCACCGTGGTGCAGACCAACGTGCGCGGGCGCGACCCGACCTCGTTCGTGGCGGCCGGGCAGGCGGCGGTGGCGCAGCAGGTGCACCTGCCCGCCGGCTACCGCATCGAGTGGTCGGGTCAGTACCAGAACCTCGCGCAGGCGACGGCGCGGCTGTCGCTGGTGGTGCCGGTGGCGCTGGTGCTGATCTTCGTGCTGCTCTACGTCACCTTCGATTCGGGGCGGCTCGCGCTGCTGATCTTCCTCAACCTGCCGATCGCGGCGACCGGCGGGATCTACGCGCTGGCGCTGCGCGGGCTGGCGTTCAGCGTCTCCGCGGGCATTGGCTTCATCGCGCTGTGCGGGGTCGCGGTGCTGAACGGCGTGGTGCTGGTCAGCTACATCGTGGAGCAGCGGGCCGAGGGCCGCGACGCCGTGGAAGCGGCGTCCCAGGCGGCGGCGATCCGGCTGCGCCCGGTGCTCACCACCGCGCTGGTGGCGAGCCTGGGGTTCATTCCGGCCGCCCTGTCCACCAGCGCCGGCGCCGAGGTCGAGCGGCCGCTGGCCACCGTGGTGATCGGCGGCCTGGTCAGCTCGACGCTGCTGACGCTGCTGGTGCTCCCGGCGCTCTACCCCTGGTTCGTCGGCGAGGGGCGGCGCAGGCGCAAGGCGCAGGGGCTCGCGGAGGCTCAACCGGCGGAGTGAGACCGGGGGCACCAGACACCGGCCTGTCGGCGAGCAAGGCCGGGCTCTGCCCGGACCCGCCAAAGGCCTGAGGCCTCTGGAAACCCGTCGCTTAAAAGAGGATTCCAAAGGCTCGGCCTTTGGCGGAGTTTGAGGCAGAGCCTCAACCTTGCTTCCTGTGCCTGGCGCCCCGCCTGCGGTGAACCCATCACCGGCCTCCGGCCTTGCCTGCCTGGCCGTTCAGTCCTGAAGGTTGCCGACCTCACATCCATCCACCATCCACCACGAAGTCGCGTGCGGTGACCATCCGGCTGTCGTCGGCCGCAAGCCACAGCACCATGCGGGCGACGTCGTCGGCATGCAGCGCGTCGGAGATGCACTGGCCGGCCGCACGTTTCGCCTCCGCCTCCGGCGTGACCCACAGGTCGATCTGGCGCTGCGTCATGATCCAGCCGGGATAGACGATGTTGGCGCGGATGTGGTGCGGCCCGAGATCGCGGGCCAGCGCGCGCGTCAGGCCGATCACGCCCGACTTGGCCGCCGTGTAGGCCGGCATCCCGCCGCTGGCGAGCAGGAAGCTGTTCGAGCTCATGTTGACGATCGAGCCGCCGCCTGCCGCGATCATGTCGTCCTTGACCGCCTGCGCGCAGAAGAACTGGTGGCGCAGGTTGGTCGCCATCCGCTCGTCCCAGTACTCGGGCGTGACGTCGTCGATGGCATGGCGGTCGTCGCGCGCCGCGTTGTTGACCAGCACGGTGAAGCCGCCGCCGAGCGCCTCGCGCAGCCCGGCGATCGCCGCGCGCACGGCGGGGATGTCGCGCAGGTCGGCGTGCGCGAAGCGCACGGTGGCCGAGCCGGGCAGGCTGTCGAGCAGCGTGGCGGCGGCGGCCTCGTCGAGGTCGAGGAAGCCGACATGGCTGCCCTGGGCGGCGAAGTGCTCGACCAGGCTGGCGCCGATGCCCGAGGCGCCCCCGGTGACGAGGACGCGCCGGCCGGCGAGGCTCGGATAGGTGGCATACTGGTCGGACATTGGCGGCTCCCTGGACACTCTGGACATCGCTTTCCCTAGCAGCTTGCGAAACCCGGCGCGACGCGGCGGCGGGAATCCGGGTCAGGCGGCGTCCTCGCATCCGCCTTGAATCCGGTGCAGCCCGACTGGCGCTTCATGGCATGGGGCAGGTGGCTCGGTCTGGACCATGCAAGTCAACGGCGCTGGTGCGGAGATTGTTAAGCCCGACAGGGTCCAGTAAGGGTGGGATCTTCAGGGAGGTTGGAAATGGACAGGAATGTGGCTGGTCTGCTCGGGGCGATGGGAGTCCTCGCGGCGACCGTGCCGGCTCACGCCGCGACATCCGCCCCGCTCGCCGTCGACGACTCGATGCAGGTGACGTCCTACTCGGACCTGCTCAAGCCGATCCCGAACGCCCTCGCCCTGATGAAGGCTGCATCGGCGGCGGGCAACGAGCCGGGCTCGTCCGGGCCGGCGTTCGAGCCCGAGGCAACGGTCCAGGATGTGCAGTTCCACCATCACCACCACCACCATCGCTACCGTCGCCGCCGCTACCACCATCATCACCATCATCACCACCACCAGACGTACTAGCGGCGTGGGCAGGGGCGGCCGGTCGGCCGCCTTTGCCGGCCACCCGGCCGTCAACTGTCCCTGGTCGTCTTGGCTGCCGCCAGGATGTGGCGGTAGGTGCCGTCGAACACCGTGTCGGTCGACGAGATCCACTCCGAATCAGCCGCCAGTGTCTTCCGACTTTCATAGATCCGTCGCGACTGCATCTCGCGTTCGGCCGCCTCGTCCTCCGGCATCTCGACCAGGTCCAGCTTGTCGTCGGCCTTCACGATTGAGACCTGCATGAACGGTTCGCCGGGCCGGAAGATGTGGACCTGTCCCTCGGCCGGGGCCTTGAACACGACGAAGTAGATCATCGGCCACCAATGCCGGATCAGGGCAGGCACCGCGATCGGCACGGTTCCGGTGGTGTCCGTGTAGAAACGGGGATGCGGCTCGGTCTTGACGGCAAGTCCCTCCTCGACCTTGAGGTCAATCAGGATCTGGTAGGTGAAGTAGTCCGTTCCAAAGCTGCGGAAGGGCGGACGCTGCCTGTCGGTTTCGCCAAAATCTCCCTCGAAGAAGAGTTTTCCACTGCGCATGGCAACGTGAAGCTCAGTGTCATGCGGGTAGAACAGCTCGATGCCGGCCCTCGCCGCCTCCGTGAAAGGCAGGCAGTGCCAGGCATACTCCTGGGAGCCGTCCGACCTTGGCTCCGACTTTCCAGCCCAGCCGGGAATCTCCAGCTTCGTCCGACGAGGACTCAGATTCGGATTGTGAGTCCTGTACTTGACCATTGTCATGCGGTATCTCCCCTCTGAGCTGACCATCCATCAGCAGACGTCCACGGCACCGCTGCCACCCAGGCGAGCCGCTCAATCCCATGCCGCCGGGCCGCGACACCGACCTGTCCGCCATCGGCACTCACACCAGCAGACGCTGGTGGGTCAGCTTGCCCGGGATCGCCGCAGAAGGTGCGACATGGCACAGCAAGCAAGGTTGAGGCTCTGCCTCAAACTCCGCCAAAGGCAAGCCTTTGGAAACCGATTTATACCAGCGGCCCTAAGCATTGACCTGTCAGCAAGCAAGGCCGGGCTCTGCCCAGACCCGCCAAAGGCCAGGGGCCTTTGGAAACCCCTTCCTTTAG
>JAABUH010002586.1_pt1 | contig 17078 bp, 15 predicted proteins | sample 5559121 | NCBI WGS metagenome assembly JAABUH01 (sample SAMN10711871, study PRJNA513364) | rock metagenome | isolation source: Antarctica rocks | place: Antarctica: Victoria Land, Battleship Promontory nord | collected 2015-12-28
GGCCCCCCCCCCCCCAATAAGTAGTGAAATGAGGGGTACGTTTAGTGGTTCCCTTAATTAATTATAATACATTGATTGATTGATCATACACCCTTGTGACATCGGTTTAAGTCCGACCCATGGGGGAAAACTATGCTATGTGTATCGAACGGACAAAATCCTCTGGGGGAGAAAACCGCTCGCCGGCTACACAGCGACTGCACGTCGTCGAGACAACAACGCTGGGACAATAGTATCAGTAATGAACCTATAGCTTCCATTCAGCGCGTGACGCTTGAACTCTTGATGCGTGTTCGTGCTGTTTTCTTGCTATGCATCGTCTTTGCTCTGCTCTTCATTGACGATATTCTATACAACGATGAGGCTGTTTCGATTCGATTCTTGATTCGAAGACGAAAGACGTTTTCTTTGCACTCGTGATGCTCGTGATTGTAACGTACGTAGAGCTGTGTTCTCTTACTCAATGATTGTCATTCATTGAGCAGAGAAATATGTGATGAAAGAGAGATGCACACGATGAGAAGATAGAGTGTGATTGTACTGAGTAATTCTTTTCTTCTTTTGATTTGACTTGTGTCACGTAGACGTTGAATGAATTGTTAGTATAGACGTGCGATCGCAATCGTTCGATGTTTGACTCTGATCGATGAAAAAGAATGCGTTCTGATCGTTCTCTTGAACTCTCGATTTTTCACATGAATAGATGAATGACTTAACGTCAAGTAAAGAAGATGAGCTCAAGTTCTCTCAATATATCAGCGTGATCGACGAGTCACTACTTCTTCGAGCACTGTAGTCACGTCTCTCAATACTTGAAACGACTATTCTATCTAATATCTTTTCATCAATTACTCGACGACACTGTCGATGTGATGAAGACGTTTCGATATCGACGCAGTCGACGAGTCGCAAATTCTTCGATCACTTGTAGTCACAACTCGCAGACTCTTCACCTGAGTTGTCTTTTTCACTAGTAGTATCTTCCCATCTCTTACTGACATCGACATGTCATTAATCTTCTTCGTAGATCGATTGTGACTGTTAGGGGGAGTGTTGTCGCGTGGGTGAAAACCCTGCACGACGGCTTTCCTGGTCACGCAACGTTCTAACATCGTTCGAACTGCGTCGGATTGAGATCTCTTGGCTCTTCTGACTTCTATTCGGACACAGAATAGAATCAAAAGGTTCGTAGCCGGCACCACGTACAGGTGAATCTCGTTGCCAGCCATATAGAATATGATAGAAGATAGTAAAGCCTTAGTAATTAATATATCTTCATCAACCAACTCCTCTACTACCTACCCACCACCTCATCGCCGCCATGGATCTTGCACCGTCTTCAGTGGGTGAGCTGACGAGAAGCTCATCGCCGCCGTCAATACGTGGGCTTCAGCCCACGGTTACGCGCTCATCGTCAGTCGCTCGAACAAAACCAAAGCGGGGAATCAAAGATAAAATTCGACTGAGATGTGCCAGATAGAAGCGATAAAATCAGGTGAAATGAGGGGCAAAAGAGACTACACGTCGGCTCAAGGCTCATCGAATGTTCTCTTCAAAGCAATAGCTTAAATGATCGCTTGCGAAGACCGATTGATTGATTGCTCAGAATCGAGAATTCAGCTCATCATCACTGGTTCCTATTCTATGATCTGAATCTCATTCAGCACTAACGAAAACTGGCTCTGGATCAAATTAGATCAAAGGCGATATAGTCAATCGAAGCCGTGCGAGAATTACGCTCAGGCAAATCCTCACTGACGTTTCATCGAACCAGTAAGGGTAGTGAATGTAAACAACGAACCGAAAGGTAGCTTTGAATAGATCTATCGATTCATTATTACTACTGTGCAAAATTCATCTATTGCAAGGGCTCGAGGTAACCCGTTGGTTCAACTGCAGCTGCAGCTCGTACGCGTCGTGAGCAACAGTTACCAGGACAAATACAAGCGAGGGGGGGTAGAGGTAGAGGTAGGGGCGGAAGCGAAGGTAGGGGAGGTAGGGTTAGGGGCGAAGGTAGAGGTAGGGGCGAAGGTCGAGAAGGTAGAGGGGGTGGAGCTTTAGCTGAGCCTCTATCCGAACATTAGCAGGAGGCTTCTATGAGGTGTTTCACATTTGATCAAATGTAAATTCGGTTCGAAAAAACATTCGCCCTCAGCAATACTTGATTCTTGGTGACGAGCTCATACAAATATAAGTACCTTTGAGGCTTACCAAGTACAGCTTTTCGACCGCTAACTCTATTTTGGTGACCGCTAGACCTGGTTGAGGGGGGGTGTACATGTAGTGAAAAGGGGTGTACGTTTAGTGGTTCCCTAATTTAATATTGTTTTACTTTCTTTTATCGTTCGTTGTGATTCTTTTAGATTTGTGCTTTTCTCAAGAGCAGATTCCAAGGACAAAGTGTTAAGATTGAAGCAAACTGTTTGATACTTCGATTCTCGGAAAATGATGATGAGAGAGAGAAAAGTAGGATTCTCATTCAAAAGGCGAGGTGTGACCTTGCCACTAATTTCAGTGTATTCTCGCAACATTCGTCATCGTCATCGGTCATGCCCTGTAGTGCCACTCGCCCTCATACGCGCCGCCTTCGTCGTATTTCAAAGTCTCGAAATGGGGCCATATTTTAATAAAGTTGTGATATTCGGCTTCGGACATTTTGTAATGACCGTTATGGGTGATGGCATTGAGCTTGTCCCTCGCGATCTGTGTGGTACGGACTTTCAGATCACTCTCCAGATGTCTTTCCGTATGAGAATCAAGGGACAGAGTATGTCTCGCATTATCAGCAAGGGTACCTTCTCCTTCCATCGTCTCCATAACGTACAACGCGTGCCACCTCAGTTCGTCGTTCTGTTCATTGCGCGTCAAAGAGGGAGGTAGGCGGATATGAGCCTTGGTCACGTTGGTGACGCAAGCGAAATGGTCCAGAAGCTCTGCGATATCACAGAACAGTGGATCGGTAACTCCATAAGAGCTCAGAAAACTTCCTGGCGCGCCATCTTGACACCATGTCGCGATCTCGTTCTCCTTGAACCAGACCACAAGCTTCGGAATCCGCGCTGCAGCGCGAAGATCATCTCGAAGCTTCCGCAGGTGGTCCCAGATGTAAAATATATCTACCGGTCGATCAGGGTGTGGAGGCCAGATCTCCACTCTGAGTACAGGTAGGTCACCGTAGCTCTTGGGACGTTGCTGTGCGATGAAGCAGGACAGGGCAAGAGCGTCGAAGTTGGCACCATGGCATGTCACTCTCAAGGTGAATCCGGCCTTTTGTAATAAGTCAAAAACCTCTCCACGAACTTGCTTGTTGACGCGGAAGAGGGGTGAAGGGAGGTCTTCCCAGATAGCGCGGAGATTGTTTTCGTGTACCTCTTCAGGACTTGAAGATCGAGAGTCAGCGATGCTTCGTCGGTAAATAATCCTTCTCAGCTCAAATGGTAGTCGAAGTAGTGGAGACTGTATGGATGTCGTGTCGTTTGATAGGAGATCCGTGGGGGTGGTAGGTTGCTCGTTGCACAACTTGGATTTCAGAACCTTCATGGTGATGATTTGCACTGGCTACACTAGGAGCTATGTATGCCGATGCTGAGAGCAGAAACAATGACGAATCAAGGAGCGATTCGTCGAATTATGAGATTGGTGGTCAGTGCGAGGTTGTGTGGTGGCAGTAGTTTTTGTGCTTTGCGTTGGTGGTAAGGGTGCCTCTAGTTGACTGAGCGACAAAGTTTTAAGAGCTTCAGGTGAGCTCTGTAATGGGCGGATAGATTAGACGTTGACCCCCAGAAGTATTCCGTAAGTAAGAATTTGGGCTGTAGGCGTCCAGTGATCACGTGCGTCCCAGGAAGTTTTCTTGGGAATAAAAGCAGGTATGAGGTAGCAAGTCTGTGCAGGTTCAGGTACAGGTGTAGAGGATTCTACATCCTCTCAGCTTGAAAAGAGTAAGGTAGATTTACCTTCAAAGATGAGCCTTTGGAGTGGAGTTTGACCTTGCTCGTTTCTGGACTAGCGCCAGCAGCCTATGGAGATAGCCGAGACAACCTGAGGAGGAACCCTGCATGATAATAATGCACGGTGCGGGCGCTACCTACCCATCGTAATATCTCTATCCGTACCCCGCACTAAGGTAAGCTCATTCTTAAGCGAAGAATGAGCGAAAGTGCGGGGTACGGATATCTCAATCTCGCAGCGAAGTAGAGCTGTCATTATGGTTCAAAAACTGTGGGAGAAGTTGCTGTTGCTCTTCTAATTTGGGGGGGCAAAGTTGGGCGACTATGTATGTCGGTGCTGCTGCTGTTCGGACTGGATGACTCACCAGAAGATCGCCATGACAACGGTCTTGTTTATCATGATCTTCCTCCCCGCGCTTTTTCCTCTTCCTTTCTTCTGTGATGCTGCAAGTCCTGTCTCGACAGGGGCTGTATCAAAGCGCAAGCCTGTATCTCTAAGTGCGCCTAGAAGCTGGGAGCTGAGCAGTACACGAAGGGATGGGAGATACAAGTGATGTTTGGCCGCTTGGAACCCAGGATCTTCTGCTGCTCAATTATCAATCCTATTCTGTCAGAAGGTTTCTGCCGCAATGACTCTCGTCTGTCGATCAAGTCGAGCGGGCAAGATATTTGGGATTTGCGTTCCATTGTTGGGAAGTGTTTGTGGCAATGAATGCGCAGATTCAAAGTATTCTATCGCCGTTTGTTGGGCTTGGAATGAAGCCTCGAACGTCGAAGAGCCGAATTTTGACGTTGAATCTTAAGTTTGTACGAGCTAAGTGGAAAGACTTCCAGATTCTTAGCATGGCACACTTACCACCAATACCAAATTTTCTCATCTCACCTTCAGAGGCCAAACCACTTGGACGCTTCTCAATATCACCCGCAAAAACACCGTCTACGTCTCAACAACGCTCCTTCAGTCCAAAGGATATGCTAGAGCCAATGGCCAATTGCCACACCTCAGACTCCTAGATGCGAATCCTACCTTCGCCACCAGTATCGTCATGGATGAACAAGCAATGCAAGGAAGAGAAGAGCGGACATAGCACTAAATTAAAAAACAAGTATCAAAGAAACGTACGTGAAACATCCAGTTCTGTACTCCAACAGCAAGACTAACTATGTAGAGCCACTATTTCCTGCTAAAGAGGCGTAGAATTCACAAGAATCCCATCACCATGCGCGTGTCTCATCGCGAAGAATATCGGCTTGCTTGCTTGCTTGCTTACAATCGCACCATTTTTACGTACATGAAGCGTTACCATATCTGCGTTCGAGCAGGCACGAAAGCAGTATCTGTCTCCATCCCTCCAACACAAGAGTTGACAAGGGAGCAATGATTCCCACGGGCTGCAATTTCACGTGACACCGAAAACCCGGAACCCCCAATAAAGGATGGAAAAAGGATACGTATGCCCAATCTCATTTGTATCGCGAACTGGTCGAATGGTTAGTCCACGAAGGTCTCACTAGCACATAGCATGATAACATGAGTGCCTATACGAGGTCGGCTCTACCAATAAACTTGAATACCTGGATGAACAGAAGCTTGCGAGTATTATATCACAGCAAAAATACCAAGTCGAGATATTGCTCGAACAGCCTTTGGATACCTTTCCTATTCATCGTATTCTGCCGATGATCAAAGCTCTCGACCACAATATTAGAGCGCCCCTGTAAAAGTTCCTCAGTGTCCGCATGTCGATCGCTAATAACACCGTAGAGCAACACTTGAATCTACCTGTCATGGTTAGCTGGCTGCTTCACTTGATCTACCTTACCTTAGCAGACCAAGGTAGTAGGTTTTTAACGGTTTAAGATCAATCCACTAACATGAAGACTTGACCTCGTAGATTTACCGTTTGATTACGAGTTTAAGCGTTTCTTTTACGGTTTATTCACAGTTGTTTTGACTGCTTGACGTGTTCCACTGCTGGGTCGATCTCAAACCGTAAAAAGCTTTGATGTTAGTCCGCTAAGGTGTATGGTCAACCTATTGGTCCGTACCTCGCTGAAGCACTCCAAACATATCACAACAAATTGATGGTCTGAGTTCATCTCCGCCGACTGTCAAGTTCGAGTTCGACCTCCTTGTTAACTTTATCGAGAATACACATAGTTGCAACTCGATTCACGCTTCACGTTCAGGATCGTGATTTCTTCTTTGCTGCAGATTGCGACGATTCAGCTATTCTTCGCTCAACAATGAGCTTTCGCTTCCGCATGATTTTTGGCCAAATCTTTCCTTCCAAGCTTCCCAGCAACAGCCTCAAGATCGCCCAAAATGTTAGTCTTCGAGGGAAGATTAAGTAAATCATATTCCAGCACCCAGTAGAGCACATGATGAGCCGTAGCAAATTGCTCAGCCGTAAAGCACCAAGCGGCAACAGATAACACCTTATCAAAAATCATCTGCTTTTTCAGGTCGTTTCCATCTTGAAAGAATTTGAATACGATTTTCAACAGGCCGTCAATCCTCGTATCAAGGTCTAGCCGGTCATACAATTCGAAGACAAAGCGAATATAAGCCATAATCCCTTCAGCTTCTATACCGAGCTGCTTGATAAAGGATTCGATGATAGTCTCAAATATGCGGACATTTTCTAAGTACCATCGTCTCCTTGTGTACTCGATAATAAGTCTTTCTAAACTTAGGGTCACAAACAGATTTCTCGGACCGCACGTTTCCAGCGCGGAATTCGAGCAAGCGATCTACAGTTACGCCCTCTTGAATCCGCTCCTTGATCAGATGATCTTCAATCCAAAGCGCTGATGCAGGTTTTCCGAATAACCCGATAACAAAGCGCCAGAGAGGTTTCATGATTCGGTATGTCATGATATTTTGAGGTCCGAAGTGCCTGTATAGATGCTGGTCTCTGAAAATGAGCCAGTATTCTGTAAGTAGTTATGGAGAGACCTTCGCGATGATCTGAAGCTTGAAGAGCCACATAATGGTAGTGAGTAGCCAGCCAGATCGTTTCATGACTTGTTGATGAGCAATCGAGAGAAGACGGTATAAACCTTGATAGCACTCATCTCGACTGTTATTCTTATGAACGTACAACTGGGCTTGCGGCGAATCGTAATAAGCCAGGAATTGATCCGCGAAATCTGTCGAAGAAAATGCCGCAAGTTTTGAATTATATGCCTATGAGATGAGGGCGAAGGCGAGCATTTGTGGGTGGAAGGATGTATCTGAAGCTTTGTATGAGTATACGCAGAAATCATAAAACCGACGAATTCTTGAATCGACTAGTCATTTGAGAGTTGATCATTCTGTGACTTGATGTGTTACTGGCAGGCGAGCAAGCACGTCGGATATGAGAAACTTCGATTCGTCAACCGTCTACTACACGTCTGTTTAGCTTCGCTCACCTCCGAATGCTGCTACTTGTATTCTGTTGGAAACGGGGTACGTATGCACATACGTATGAACATACGTATGCTCATACGTATACCCCGGCGGTTAGTTATTTCCGCTCCGGCCGAAGCGGCTTGGCGCTAGGGGTATTTATCCGTCCTCCCACTTCTTCCTTCATCTGTATGCTCTACCATATGTTCTACCTACTAGATAGTCAATATATCTACATGCACATATTCGCTCTGACCCTCATATACCAATAGGTTATGAGCCCGGGTTAGCTCTATTCCGCTACCGCAAACAAACCTAAGAGCAGAATTCGAAGCATCGAACTCGCTGTCACCAAATCGGCGGAAATTCCTCTATCGACCATATTCCACAAAATAACCCTCATACCTCAACCACAATGGAAGGTTCGGAGAACTATCGTGTCCCGAAGCTAAAGGGGAGCGAGAACTATGAGTCATGAAAGGAGAATATAATCAATGCCTTGAAAGTCAAAGGTCTCTGGATGATCATCTCAGAGAAGCTGGAGAAATCGGCATCACTGTCATTCGACGCCTCGACAGCAGATAAAAAGAAGTATATCACTGATGTTCAACATTGGAAAGATAGAAACGACAGAGCCAGCGATATAATTGACTTCAGCTGCGAAAAGAGACTCAGAATACATATAATCAAAGCAGAAAGCGTCATCAAAATGTGATCTATTCTGAAGACTCAATATGAGCAGTCGAATTTGATCATTCTATTTCTGACAATCAAGAAACTGACTCAAACAAAGCAATCAAATTTCAAATTCATTCAGAACTATGCGAACTCGCTCAAGCAAGTCGTCGTCAAGTGCTCAGACATCGAAAAAACAATTCAATCGTGAATGCTGAGCAACTTTTTTCTTCTAGATCTTAACGAAAGTCTAGAATCATACATCTTCGACCTGATACAGAGCATCAAGATCAACAAATTTGATCTATTAATCGATGATATGACTATCGTCTTAGTCGATCATGACAAGCGATCAAATTCAGAGAAGAACTTCAGCTTTAAAAGTATGATAGCTCAGTTTGATGACAAGAAGCGAAAATTCGAAAACAACAGCAAATTTCGAAGAGAATCGAAAAAATGCGCTCATTGCGAGCAAGAGAATCACAGCGAACAGAGCTGCTGACTTCTACATTCGAAGCTTCATTCATATGAAGAAAAGTCTCTTCAGAAAAGAAAGAATCTGATCAAAGAAGATGACTTTGAAAAAAGCTTCAAAGTCAAAATAGTCAGAACAATGAAGATCTTCATCGTCTGTCGAGCTGACAGTCACACATATGTCTGATGAATAGACATTGAAGCTGAGAATCATGTCTGCTATGACATAAGCTTGTTCGATGAACAGTCATATTGAAAGATCATTGATAACAGCATTGTTACTGCAAATAATGAGACAGTACTCATCATCAAGAAGAGTTCAATTATGATTGACATTTTGCTGAACAATCAATCAATCAAAATTTGACTAATCAATGTTTATCACTGTTCAGAACTACACTATAATTTGATGTCAGTCGATCAGATGAAAGTCAAAGAGTATACATGTAGTATAAAGAACGACGAATTTCGTTTCATGAATTCTAAAGATGTCGTCGTTCTCATTGACTCAAGAAATGATGAGAAAGCATATTTTGTCAGAGACTGAGCTAGACTAGAGATACTATCAATATAAATGACTGATATTATTATTACTTTGATAGAATCTAGGTACAAGACAATACATCAGATAATGTACAAGATGAAAGACAAAGAGCGAAAGAAAAGAACGAAAGCTCGACTTCTATATACATGAATCGAGCAGAATCAAGACTAGACAGTAGTTCTATTGATTTAAGATTGCAGAAGTTCGCGCACACGACTGAGATGATTGAAACAGAATTGCTGAAACTAGATTAAGATGACGATGACTAGATTGATGACTTGATTCATTGAACTGCGAAACAGATTCAATGAATCGAGATTATCTAAGATATCAACGATCTATGTTCTAAATTGAATTGATGATCTGACATCATGACAGTAGCTCTTCTCTTCAAGACTGAGCTTCTGCGAGACAATGAGAAGAAACAAGACGAGACGAGAAAGAATTGAAGACGAAGACTGAAACGAGACGAGAATTGATGAGAACGCATTTTAATGTGATGAAGCACAGACGAAACTGAAATAGATCTGAGTCACATTTGAGTCAGATCTGAGCAAGATGTCTGAAAGACGAGGCGAGATGCATTTTAACATGATGATGCACGAGAAATTGAAACACATCTGAGTCACATCTGAATCAGATTTAGACGAGATGTCTAAGTCAGATTTAAACAAGATTTGAGTCAGATCTGAGCAAGAGAGAGACGAAACGCAGTTTAATGTGATGATGCACAGACGAGACTAGAATACATCTGAGTCACATCTGAATCAGATTTAAACAAGATGTCTGAGTCAGATCGAGACTGAATCGAGATGATGAAGATTGAACTTAGAGTTCTTGACATTGACATTGAGACATCACACACGACAGTACATGTGATTCTTCAGCGACAGAATTGACGAGATGATATTCATCGAGCGCTTGCTCACAATTATTCAGAAGATGAAAAGACTCTCAAGTAGAAAAGTGATCTTCTCAATCGACGTAATACTTGAGCAGAAGTGAGTTATAGCGTCTATCACGCTTGAAGTTTAGTATGCTGTTTACATATCAGAATCTTTCGTCATTCTCAACGACAACAAGTTCTCGAGATTTCTGACGTTGATTCGAAAGAAGATCACTTGCGATATGACTCAGAAGAATGACATGAAAGACTGAATGAATCTTCATGAATGCTGAAAGATTTAACTCAATGATCAGAGAATTGTTCTTGAAGACACGCTTGATCTTGAAGAGATCAACGTTACGATCATCTAACTTAACAGCGAGGCGAGCGATGCTGAGATTGCAAACATTCAGTCAGACTTCATCTTCGACGAAGTATCTAGAACAAGAACGACGAAAGAGATTGACATTGAATTCGTAGATGATCTGAGCTATAAGCATCTCATCACGTAGATGCTCAGTTAGTTTCTTCATCTTCTTGATGAACTCTTCGACATTGATTAACTTGTCTCGAGCTTGAAACATAAGATTCTCGAGCAGAGAATCAGAAGACTCGAAGTCTAGACGTGAGTTCTGACTCGAATTAATCAAGAAGAGTGATGCTAGAGTGATTGATGATGATGCGTTATTGACGACGAATTCGACTTCAGAAAGTCACTTAGCTCAGTCATTCTGCATGTAGTTGACGAAGACTCGAAGATAATGCTTCATGACAGCATTGACTCTCTCGATTTGATCATCGATCTCAGAATGATACGTCGTTGATAACTTAACGTCTATCTTCAGCATTTTACACATATGCTTTCAGACATTGAAGATGAATTGTGTGTCTCGATCAGACACAAAGAACTCGAGTAAATCATGATGTTTTCAAACATGAGCATAGAAGCAGTTGATGACTTCTTCAACTTTCATAGAAGTGATGAGAACTAGATGTCTCATTTTGATAAAACGATCGACGAAGACTAGAACATATCTATATGTGATACTCATGAAGATACTGAGCGATAAAGAATCTACATAGTTCATGAAGACATCACGTCAACGACGTTCGAAAATTGAAAGAGAACGCAATTATTCTTGAGTTCGTTGTCTAGAGAGCTTGAAACGTGTGCACACGTGACAGTTTCGTACGAAGCGTTGAACATACTTATAAATGTTTGATCATCAGTAGACTCGACTGATCAGTTCATAGCTTTTTGCTCTTTCTGAATGATCATCGACGACACTATCATGAGCGAGCTGAATGATACGAAGGCGTAGTTTATCTGAGTTGAGCACGTACTTTCTTTCTTGAAAGTACAGATGATTCTCGTGTTCTTCACACTCGACTAGAGAGATCTTGTTGTGATGTTGTGCTTCATTGCGAAGCGCTTCGATTATCTGAGCTGCGAATTTGTCATTGATTTCGACTTGCTTTCACAATGTCTGAGTGAAAGTGTCAGCAGAATCTTCATCAAGATTCAGAGTGTCTTGATTTAGCTGAGACTCAACGTTTTCAACGTTGAATTCTTCGATTTCTAGATTCATGAGAGCTAGAATTTGCAAGAGTGCTGAGATAACTGAGAACAAATGTAACTGAACTGAATCTAGAGCGATGATTTGTGACTGAAGCTTCATGACTTTGATGTCGAAGATGTCAAAGACGAGATTCTCAACAATATTGAGATCTAAAACATGAGTTTTCAGAATTGTCTGATGTTGATATTGATGTCGAGAATTGAATGTATCTCTCTCTTTAGAAAGATCTTCTGAGCGACGTGTCAGAGCATTCAACTTATCGTCGATCTTGTCGAAATGATAAGCGATGCAATAGTTGAATCTAGACAGAAACTCGCTTCAACGAGCTTGATGACGACTCAACTGCTTAGTTGACATGAAATACTCAAGATTTTTGTGATTCATGATCATCTCGACAGAATAGATAGAGTCTTCGAGCTCTGATCATCATTTCTCGAAAGCGCGAACAATGATCATGAGTTCTTTATCGTAGATCTTGTAGTTACACTCGACTGAGTTATGCTTCTTCGAAAAATAAGCGACTGAATAAAGAATCTCGTTTTCATCGTACTGAGAGAGAATGTCTTCGAACACATAGTTCGAAGCATTGATTTCTATCACAATCTTGTGATCTGAATTATAGTGACGAAGAATAATCTTGAAAGTGAAGACTTTCTTAAGAATGTTGAATGCAATCTGACATTTCTGAAATCAGACAAAGAATACATCTTTTTTAATGAGACGAGTGAGCGAGATAGCTATTCTACTATAGTCATAGATGAATCTTCTATAGAAGTTCGCGAAATCTAGAAAACTTTGAACGTCTTTAATGTTGATCAAGATGAGTCAGTTGACAATAATGTTTATCTTAAAAGAATTCATCTTGACTTCTTCAATGATGATTATCAATTCTAGATACGAAACTTGAGTGACGTGAAACTTGCATTTGATTATATTCGCCTAAAGATCTGCTTCTCGCAGCTTTCGCAGAATGAGCTTGACATGAATCTCATGCTCGAGTTCATTGTTGAAATAAATCAAGATGTCATTCAGATAAGCTGTACAGAACTTATCTAGATGTTCGCGAAGAGTATTGTTGATGTACTTCTGAAATGAGACAGACTTATTACATAGATCGAAGAGCATGACTAGATACTCGAATAATTCAAATCGAGTGCAAAAAACGATGAGAGCTTCATCTTCTTCTTTGATTCAAAGTCGATTGAACGCAGAAATGATATTCAGCTTGATAAAGATTTTAGCTCGACTTAAACGATTCAGCGTTTCTGAGATCAGAGACAGAGAATATCGATTCTTGACTGTGATAGCGTTCAGATCTCGATAGTTCACGCAGAAGCGAAGTTCTTCTTCGAATTTCTTGACGAAGAGAACAAAGACAATCGTCTGAGAGCGACTGACTCGAATGAAATCTTTGCTCAGATTCTCATTCAGATAACGACGAAGTTCTAGAATTTCATCACGACTCATGTCGTACAAAGCGAAGACTGAGAATTGAGCATCTTCTTTAAAATGTATGACATGATCATGAGCTCGATGCAAAGACAAGATATTGACGTTCTTCTTGAAGAAGACATCTAGAAACTCGAAATATCTAAACGATAGAATTGTGACTGAATCGACGTTCTTACTTTGTCGATAGACTTCAAGATCTTCTTGTGTCGTGAATGCAGTCAATTGAAATTTCTTTTTCATTTGATGAAAATTCAGACGATGATTCTTATCATACATACTGTCTTGAGAGCGAGACGAGAACTGAGCAAGAGTTGAAATGTTCTTTGAACAGACAGTCAAAGTCGCGCGACGCAATTTTGACTCGTCAGAATCTAGACTAGAAGACGAGATTGACTCAAGATTCAAGAAGACATCGATTTTCTTTAGAGTGATCCTAAACACTTCAATGTCTTTGACACAAGCAGCATGATCAAAGCTTCGAGCTCTCAACTCGACTATGTCAAGTTGTATAGAAGATCGATCGAATTGATCTGCGTGAAGAACAACAGAAGTTCTAGAGAGAAAAGAATTTCGACACTTGATTTTTGATGAGTATTCTTTTTGAATGACTTGAAGAATACGACTAGAAGCTTCTTGTTTCAGACGAGAGACAAGACTGAACGAGGTTTGTTTCTTGTGAATGAGCTGAATATTAGTTGACTTCTCATGAGCGAACGAGAAGTTATATTGCTTCTTGTGAGCAGACGAAAAACTGAGTTGCTTCTTTCGAGCGAATGAAGAACTGAATTGCTTCTTGCGAGCGAACTGAAAACTGAGTTGCTTCTTTCGAGCGAATGAGAAACTAGATTGCTTCTTGCGAGCGAACTGAAAACTGAGTTGCTTCTTTCGAGCGAATGAGAAACTAGATTGCTTCTTGCGAGCGAACTGAAAACTGAGTTGCTTCTTTCGAGCGAATGAGAGACTAGATTGCTTCTTGCGAGCGAACTGAAAACTGAGTTGCTTCTTTCGAGCGAATGAGAAACTAGATTGCTTCTTGCGAGCGAATTGAGTGCTGAATTGTGTTAGGGATCAGCATAGAGCGAGTCATATGAGTGTAATGTAACGAGTATATAAATGCTAAGGAAGAAAAGTATCTAGAAGAGAAGAGCCGACTATCTATATGACTCAGAAGAACATAAGCTAACCCTGAATAAAGTTGACTTCGAAACAAGTCTATGCTCTAGCGACGAGCGATCAACGATAGCTCTCAGAATAGTCATCAACATAGTCATCAACATAGTCATCAACATAGTCATCAACATAGCTATCAACGAAGATGCGTAGCTAGAATCGTAACATTATTCTCTCTCTTCAACGATTCATGTTCGCATGAATGTATTTTCTTAGCCTTGTGTAGAATCGAAATGCCTATTGTAGCAGGTTCACTATGCGAGGTAGAAGTGTCATTGAAGCAGGCTCACTAGTTGCACGCGAACGAGTCAACAGATCGATTCACTGATAGATAGAGCGATGTGAGTAGATAGATCATTGCATTGACGGAAGATGTCATTGTAGCAGGCTCACTAGTTGCACATGAATGTATGATCAGATTCACTGATGAGTAGAACGATGAGAAGATAGATCATTGCATTAACAGTGTCATTGAAGCAGACTCACTGATCGACTTGCTCATTGAAGAGATCGACTTTGAGCTCGTCATTGTAGCAGGCTCACTAGTTGCACGTGAACGTATGATCAGGTTCACTGGTGAGTAGAACGATGAGAGCGAGTAGATCATTGCATTGACGATGTCATTGAAGCAGGCTCACTGAGGATTTGCTTCTCGAGATAGAGACTTCACGCAGTTCTATGACTGATCTCGTTTGATTGTTCAACAAATTCGAAGAATCTCTTGCGAATCTGAATGAATGATTAATTCACTGATCTTTGATCTAGTCGAATGATTTCAATCGTTTGTTTATACTCGCTGATCAGCGCACGAGTTTGAATCTTTTGTTTATTCTCGCTGAATCAGCTCACGAGAGAAGAAAGATGAGTGCTGCTGCACGAACGCAAGTCACTAGATCAAAGTCAATAGAGAGTTGAAGAACTACTAGCAGAAGCATTCGAAGAAATCGATGCAGATTATTTCACTTCGCCTGTAACGAAGAAGCATTTATATAATGTTAGAGATCAGCATAGAGCGAGTCATATGAGTGTAATGTAACGAGTATATAAATGCTAAGAAAGAAAAGTATCTAGAAGAGAAGAATCGACTATCTATATGACTCAGAAGAACATAAGCTAACTCTGAATAGAGTTGACTTCGAAACAAGTCTATGCTCTAGCGACGAGCGATCGACGATAGCTCTCAGAATAGTCATCAACATAGTCATCAACATAGCTATCAACGAAGATGCGTAGCTAGAATCGTAACAAATTGCTTCTTGTGAGCGATCTGTAGACTGAATTGCTTCTTGTGAGCGATTCGTGAACTGAGTTGCTTCTTGTGAGCGAATTGAGAGCGAGGCTGAAGAAAAGCTACTTTGTTAACTTCGAGCGAGAAATTTTCTTCTTGTTGATTAAGATCATAGATCTTAACAAGAATTTGACAACAATGATTAAGACAAAAGAAGAAAGACAAGATGAGAATATTGTGTTCAAAATTGACATCAATGACGTGACGACGAAGTCATGACAGATTCATGACGATGAAATACTGACTTAATTCAATGACATAGAAGAATAGTCTTTCGATGTGTTCATCGAGAATCATTGTGATTTCGACGACATGAATAATGTCATCGATTAGAGTGACTTGATCATCAAATTGTCGAAGTCTGCGAGAATGAGTTAATTGATGCAAGAAAAGATGATGTTGTTGCGCGAAGAATTTATTCATAAAAACATAAGCGAAAACTTCACTATCAATCAGAGCGAGAGCGAGAACTCTAGATTGAGCTTGACGTAGAATACAGAATACTATCATGTGACTATCTTTGAATGTCGAATTGAATTCAAAGAGTTTCAAGACAGATTTAGCAGAAAACTTTCTATATGATTGAAGTGAGAGTGAGAAGATTGAGACTAGTAGACAAGATGATATGTATACAGATCTCTGAGCGCGACTTAGCTCAGAGACTAGACTTTTCTCGCAGACAGCGAGACTTCTTCATCTATACTGACGATGTCACTGTCGTAGATGTTCATGATACGCAGAGTGAAGAGCTTCTTATTTGAACATTCTTTAGCGATTTTGCTCGAATGTTGCAACTCGCAGTAGTAGCACAGCTTTCACTTGTTGCAGATTTTCTTGATCTCAGAAACGATCAGAGTCTTATCTTGAACGATGACAATGACGAAGCTTAGATTCATTGACTCATCGAGAAATGAGAAAGAAAGAGACGAAGATACTGTTGAAACAACAGTCACAGAAGTGATGATCTTTGAACTCAAAGAATTACTGATCGACGCAGAGACGCTCTTGACTTTGACGAACGAAATGATGATGAAGACGAAGCGAGATTGACGATGCTTAAGCTGCTGAAGCTCTTCGTCGATGTCAGAGAATGCTTGAACTCATTGATGAAAGATGAATGATCGAATTTCATCGAGATTTCGTCAGAAGAAGACGACGACTTGAGTGAAATAATTGACATTGCGCTTCAGACAATCAATCAACGAGAAATCTTTCATCAAAGAACGTTCTTTCTTTTGATAGAAGAGATTGTAGTAGTCGACAAAGCTATTCGTGCCTTGCTTCAGAATTTCGCGAAGATATAGACGAGCATTTTCTGTCTTGAAAGAATTGTCGCAGCAATGACGCAACTTGTGTCATCAATCTGCGAAGATGAAAATGATACAGAGATCATTGACTCAATATTGACTCATTAGATTGTGAGTCTTCTTATCTATGATGAGTCGTGACTCGACATAGACGATCTTGACTCGATGAGAGAAGTAACGATCATCGTTCACGTTCATGCGCTGTATCAGACTCTGCTCTCATGCATTCAATCAATCTTTGTCTTTCTCATACTCAGATATGTCGAGAAGCTTCTCGAATCTAGAAGCGATGATGACAGCGACAGAATTCGCAGAGAAATGAACGATGAGAGAAGATTGATTGTTCAAGATTTGTGCGACG
>JAABUH010002587.1_pt1 | contig 17075 bp, 32 predicted proteins | sample 5559121 | NCBI WGS metagenome assembly JAABUH01 (sample SAMN10711871, study PRJNA513364) | rock metagenome | isolation source: Antarctica rocks | place: Antarctica: Victoria Land, Battleship Promontory nord | collected 2015-12-28
CGGCCTTGGACGAAGCCGCGCGCGCGACGCCCCGCGCGCAGGCGGGCAGTGCTGCCCAAACAGGCGCGGCGAGTGGTGGGTGCGGCTGTCCATCGACACCGAGCACCTGGGCCGGCCCGAGGAGGCGCTGGAGGCGCGCCGCCCCGCCCGACTGCCCGCGCAGCAGCCTGCTGCGCGCGCCGCGCCGGCGGCTGCGCAGGCAGGGCCTGCGCCGGCGACTGCGCAGCCGCGCCAGCTTGTCCCACCTCCCTGTCAATTGTCAGAAACAGATATCACTTTTTAGTTGGAAGGATGCGCGCACGGGTATGTCTTTGGCTTGCGCCCAGGCACAGGGGTGCCTGTGCGTCTTCAAGGCCGGCCTAGGGCTAGGGTGGCCTGTCACGCGCGTGAGGCGGGCGCGCAGGTGGCGGAGGCGGCGCTGGCGGACGAGCACGTGCGCGGCGGCGAGCGCCTGGACCTGCAGCGCCGCATCCTGCGCCTGGGCAAGCCGCCGCGGCGCTGGCGCCGGCCGGCCTGGGCCGCCGCCCTGCCGCGCGAGCCGCCCGAGGCGCGCCCGCACAGCCCGTCCTTACATACTTGCACGCATGGTTGCCAGTGCAGGATGCACGGAAGGCGCGGCGACGCGCTGCCGCTGTTGCCTGACCCTTGCTCAGCCGAGGCGATTGGCCATGCGCGGGCTCGCACCAGCAGTAGCAGGAGTCGCGGCGCCTGCGCGCGGCCGAGCGGCGCGCCCGGCGGGCGACGGCGCCGCCCGCGCGCGCCAGGTGCGCATCGAGGGCCGGCCGATCACGAGCGTGCTGGGCGCCAAGAGCCGCTTCTGGGCGGCCGACGGCAGCGCGGTCGGCGTGGAGCAGCTGGCGCTGCTGCACTACGCCGCGCCCGAGACCGGCGGCTGGAAGGGTGTGCGCCCCTCAGGCCGTGCGCCGCGCGTGGGAGCCGGAGCCCAGCCACAGTGCTGAGGCTCATCTGACGCAGACAAGCTCGAGCTCACCTGCCATGCTGTAGCTACTTTGCGCTGTGCTGTTGCTCCCGGAACGCCCGCAAATCTTTCCATGGCTGGAAGACATGGCAACGTATGTCAAGGTGCGGCAGGAGGTGCGCGAGATGAGTAGTGAAGGGCATGTGATACACCGTCCATTAATGTGAATCCGTACGGATGCTTGTAGAGGTATGCATGCACGCTTATCTAAAATGGATTCGGAAGAACTGACAGGGCCGGGTTGAGGCGATTGCACGCTGATCGTGTGAGGCGCGCGCCGGCAGGCGCGCACTGCGAGGGCGGCGTGTGGGCGACGCTGTTCGGGCTGCTGCTCTGGCCGGCGCTGTTCGCGCCCGTGCCGGACGCCCTGCGCAGGTGCTCTTGCTGCCCCTGTCGGCGCCTCGCGTCGCAGCCCGCACACCCGAACCGACCGAACGTGGTGCCTCGCCCAGAGCGCAGCGCTCGAGCAGCCTGCGCAACGCTCCGCTCCCGCGGCCTCACGCGCCCTGACCGGCGCCCGCGGCTGCGCGCAGCGCGTTCCAGACGTCGCCGCTGGATCTGTCGACGCCGGGCTTCTACGTGCACCGGCAGGCCGCCATTGAAGCGCGGCTGGCCGACGTTGCGGCCGGCCGGGGGCCCGCCCTGCTGCGCGCCGCCTGGGCCGCGCACGAGGGCGTCATGTGCGTGGGCGTCAACTGGGAGCGCCACGGTGCGCGCGGCCGCCTGCCACTCCTAGACGGTCGCCTGCAGCCGCATTGTTTCATGCGGCCGTCCTCGCGCAGCAGGGGTGGGGAGCGGCGTCACGGAAAAGGCGCATGGCTCGTGCACGCTCATTATTTAACGTGGTCATGGGGCCAAGGAGCCGCACAGCCTTGTTCCAGGGTAGAGATTAGGCGCACTCCTGCTCCTGATGCAGGGCAGGCGTGTAGCACATGAATCTTAATTGTCAAGGTACTTCTTCCCAAGCCAGTGCCCTGCCGGCGCGCCGCAAGCTGGGTGGGCGTCGCGCGGCAGCCGTGGACGAGCTGGTGGAGATCGCCGAGTGCGTGGGCGGCCCCGGGCTGGCCGGCGTCTGCCGCCTGCTCGCGCAAGACCACTCCGGCTGGGCAGGCGCGCATGAGACGCACCTCCCGCGCCAGCGCACCGGCGCGCGCACGGCGCGCTGCACCTGTCTGTGCTGCAGGAGGGCCTGCAGGTCGCGCCGCAGCCTCGTCTCTGCGTGCATTGGCATAGGGTAAGGCAGGGTCGGCATGCGAGGCGCTCTTTATTTCTCGCGCGCGCCTCGGCCCGGCCGCTGTGAGGCCGACCTGAGTGCGCGGCAGGCGGGATGCCGGACCTGCTGCTGTGGCGGCCCGGCGTGCCAGAGGGGACGCCGGGCTCGGCGCGGCTGTCAGAGGTGCGGGAAGGAATGCTCGAACGGTCCGTGCATCTGCTGTGGCAGAAGGCTGGGCGTCTGCATTGATGCTTGGGTGCAGACGCGACTGCTCACCCGATGCGCTGCACGCGCTGGCATGCGTTTTGGAGGTTCCTTCGCAAGGCGGAGCTCCAGCGCTGGGTGTCTCGGGTGCGATGTGTCTTGGCGAGTACCGTGAGCTCCAGGGCTCTTGTGAGGTGCACTGGGGGATGCTGCGCGCGCAGGTCAAGGGCCCGCGCGACCGCCTGAGCGAGCAGCAGCGCGCCTGGCTGGCCGCGCTGGCCGCCGCTGGCCTGCAGGTCGAAGTGCTCAAGGTGCGGGCCTCTCGCAAACAAGAAGTGGGGGGCCTTTCTGAGGCAGCTGCTGATCAGCAGGACTGGCCGGGCTTTGGGAATTAACGACACGGCTAGTGCGACGGTGCGGTCGCACATGCCACATACAAGTCTTGTTACATGGAGGTGTGGCAGGCACGTTGGAGTTGCATGTACAGACTCATGTAACGCTATCTGCCCGGCAAATCAGGAGGAGCTGAACATACAAAAGAGGAGCTGAACATACAAAAATGATACTTCAGGATGTCATCACACTCAATTATTGGCGTGTGCGCGCGGGCAGGTGGTGGAGCCCGGCACGGCAGCAGCCAAGCGCAGGCGCCACTGACGGCCAGACAGGGCAGGAACGTATGTTGTTCCATTACTTGGTACATCCATGCATGGTGGACTAAACGATTCTGAACTCTAAATTTTCAGGTATATAACCTCTGGCTCTTGCTTGCTTCCCCGGGCCTAAATCGTGCTGTGAAATGATGTAGACAACAACTTGTACTTCTGTGTGTGTGTAGTTTTGTGTGTGTGTGTGTGTGTGTGTGTATGTATGAGAGAGAGAGAGAGAGAGAGGGAGAGAGTGTGAGTGTAAGTGTGCACTGTAGAGGAAAGATGGAAAGCTTTGCCCGAGCCATTACTCGAAATAGACGCTCAGGGGATCGCACAGGACCCACTTCACCGACCACCATACTCAACCTCCCTTGCCCTCTTTGCAACACAAGTAACAGGAAAGAAAACCCCCTGCCATCCAGACCCTCGAGTTGGGACAGCCAATCCTCCTGATCGACCAGCGCAAGCGGAAGAACAGGAGACCAGCGGCAGATCTCAGGTGTGCAAGCATGTCATTGCCTCTGAGACCCACCCACCTGCCGTGCGCACAGCAGAATGCCGCGCGGCGCTGTCCGCCCGGCAGCACCAGCGCGCCCGCAGGCTGCAGCTTTGGCTCCTCGCACAGCCAGCTGGTCAGAGTCACGATGGGCTCCTCGTACTTGAGAGGTGCGCGTGCGCCGAAGGCTTTGTGTGTCAGCGACCGTCTGCTCCTACAGCGCGGCTGCCAGTGCCTGCCACAGGACGTTGAGGTGTGTGAGAACGCGCACGGCAGCCACGCCGGGGGTGGGGGCAGCGCTGTGGCACGAGCCTGCGGGCGTATGCTTGGCAGGCGCGCCGCCCCGGCGTCACTGAGGTGTGTCCCGCTGGCAGGAGCGCGTCTCTTGGCGCAAGCACCGGCGCGGCCGCATGCGCGGGCCAGCGGCGCGCTGGGCTTGCAAGCCAACCTGTTTGGGCGGCTCGTTCGCGTCGTGCGCTCGTACGCAAATGCGATAGGCGCGGTCCTGCGGCCGCGTTGCTGGACCTGTTACCAGGCCGCTTGACTGCGGCCCGCAGCGCAGCTGCTGCAGAGACGGCGGTCGCGGAGTATTCTCTGACGCCAGCGCGTGTGGGCGCGCCGCGCAGTCAGCGGCGTGGAGGACCCAGAGAAGATGCTGGACCAGACCGTGAACGAAATGCAGGAGGACCTGATCAAGATGCGCCAGGCGTCGGCGCAGGTCATGGCCTCCCAAAAGCAGATCGAGAACAAGTACAACCAGGCGCAGACCACGGCGGTGCGGCCCCGAGCGCGTGGGCCGCGCCACTGACAGCACAAGTGTCACGCTGCTGGCCGAGCGCCGGGCCCGGCTCCCCAGCCACCAGCAGAAGCGCGCCGGGTCCTGCAGTCAGCGCGCGCGATGGGCCAGCTCACCGCCTGCCTGCAGCTGGTGCGCAAGCGTGCCGGGCCGGAGTGTACCCTCACCATGCCCCGCCGGGCCGCCAGGACGAGTGGTACCGGCGCGCGGAGCTGGCGCTCGGGAAGGGCGACGAGGAGCTCGCGCGCGAGGCGCTCAAGCGGCGCAAGAGCTACCAGGAGAACGCGGACAGCATGAAGGCGCAGCTCTCGCAGCAGCGCGCGGCCACCAGCCAGCTCATCGCCAACACCAAGCGCGCCCCCGCCGTCCGCCTCCACACTCCCCCCCAACATCGCTCGCCCGCCACTGGCGCAGCGTGGCCCTGACGGGAGGGCGCAGCAGACTCTTCGCAGTCTGCTTGCGTTTTGGTATGCACACTGGCACGATCCCTATAGAGCAGCAGGTGTCGTGTGCAAACCTGATACTCGCATGCGCGGCAGCGGTGGCGCCAAGGCGCCCGTTGAGCGCGCAGGACGCTGGAGGCCAAGCTGGTGGAGGCTAAGAGCAAGAAGGACACGCTCAAGGCGCGCGCCAAGAGCGCGGCCACGTCCAAGCAGATCAGCGACATGCTGCAGGGCCTCAACAGCAGCAACGCGGTCACTGCGTTCGAGCGCATGGAGGAGAAGGTGGTCGCGCTGGAGAGCGAGGCGGAGGCCACGCTGCAGGCGCGCGCCCCGGTTGGGCCGGCGCGGGTGCCGGCTGCCCCGCGGCGCATGGCCGTGCAGTTGCCCCCGCTCTGCATGGCGTGAGCCGGACTTGCTGTCGAGCTGGTACATGTACAGGCCCAACATACAGTGCCTGTTGGCCTGTTGCATGGTTGCGACATGGTTGCATCGGGGTCGCTGTCCATCTGTGTGGTCCTGCCAAGAGTATGTGCTGCGCTGTCATGCAGGCCGAGCTTGCTGCAGGCGCTGGGCAGGGCCCTGACCCGCGCTCCCTGCGCGCGCGCAGCTGGGGACCAGCGACGCGCTGGAGAGCAAGTTTCAGGCGCTGGAGGGCAACGACGTGGACGCCGAGCTGAACGCCATGCGACGCGGCATGCTCAGCGGCAGCAGCAGCGCGCGGTCGCGGCCCGCGCAGCTGCCCGAGGGGCGGCCTATCAGGTACTGCAATTATCCCTCGGACCGCTCCTGAGCATATTTGCCCGTTGTGTGCTAGCATGCGCGTGCGCGAAGTATTTCTCGGTAGAGGCCCGCATGTTCATTGCAATGCAGGATGTCGTGCCAGCGACTGTGTTTGTGTGTTGGTGAGAGGTGCTCTTGCATGCTCTGTATATGGGCGGCCATGTGCGCTATATGGCATGGGTCGTGGGCTGTGTCTGGTTGGAACCCAGCGCCCAGTCTCGCTTGATACTGACCTTTTGGGTTCTCATTCAAAGAGCTGCAGGCCTTCGCAAAAGGCCTAACGACCAGTCCTTGTGCAGGGATGCTATTGACATGGAGCTGGATGACATGCGGCGGCGGACCGGAAGCTGATGGTACAGGCTGGCAGCATGGGTGTGTGAGGCGTGCTGGCATGGATGCTGGCAAGGTGTGAGGAAGCTGCACCGCGGGGCCTGCATTGGACCGGCACACAAGCACTTCTGCGCACCGCTTGTGCCGCTTCTTTTCTATCTTGTATGTGGCGTCCCAGAGTGGAAGAGGGTGCCTGGCAAGGTGTGATGTCGTGCACAAGCAGTCAGGTTCTGCCATTGTTTGTCATCTAGCAGGACGCCAGAACAGATGGCTGAAGCAGAGAGCATGGGCGTCCTACACAAGGCCTGGACGCACAGCTCATTCGAAGAATGGTATCAATTCAGGCCAGACACAGCACTATGCGCTGCGCGCGCCCATCAGGCTGCACCTGGCACACTGGCGCCAGGTGTGGCGTCTGCGGGGCCGCATGCGTCCAACCGCGGTGGCGCTGCAGCCCGCTCCAGCGAGTCAGCGATCGCGCGGCGGAACGCAGGTCGCTGCAGCACAAATGCCGTCACGTGTCCGCCTGGCACCCACCGCAGCTCGCTCCCCGGCCAGTGGCGTGCCTGCACAATGCGGCACATGCTCGATGCGGTATACCTGCATGCTGCAGTACCTGTCCTCGTCACTGCGCCATACATATACTGCCCAGCTTTTGCTCTTCGGGATGCACAGTTGAGGCGTGGGGCGGCGCAGCACACCAGCTCGCGCACGCTCTCCTGGCTGACATACGCGTCGTTCGGCGCCGCCACAATCACCGCTGCGTCCGGCCGCTGCGGCCTGTCGCCGCTTGACTATTCAGGTGGGTTTGCAGCCACGCGACGTATGGCAAGTGTTGAGAACGAAAAGTGGTGCCTGCACGTTGATGGTTTGCCATGCATGTCTGCACTATGAGTGTCGTGCACGCCTTGGGAAGCGGGTGACGTCTGTGTAGGTCTCCAGAACAGTGTCAAGGCGTTCGAACGCGCTCGCCACCCGCTCAGGCTTCCGCGCGGCAGGCGCACGCTGCCACCAGGCCCCCCACAGCGGGCCTCCGGCCGACTCGCTCTTCCTGCACGCGCTCACGCAGCAAGCACTTGTAACGAGGTGCCCGCCGGCCACCACAGCTGGCATACAGTGCAAGGCTGCAATCGATGGGCAGAACAGGCGCTGTGCTACGTGTCGTGATGCAATGCCAGGCCTGGCCAGTCACCCAGGCAGGAGCGTGCGCGGGGCCGTCCAAGGGGGCGCGCCGGCGGCTGGCGGCTGCTGCCTGCTCGCCGGCGCCGCGCGGCTGAGGATCCTGCTGGCTTGCCTCCCTGGGGCTCACCACTCCGGCCCCATCAGAGCCGCCGCCTGCAGGCGGCCTGCCATGTGGCACGCCGCCGCCGCCGCCGCTGCTGCCGCCACCGCACGGAGCTTGCTGCCTGCCCCCCATGGAGGGTGCCCACAGGCGGGGGCCCAGCCGCAAGTCGCGCAGGTGCTCCGGTCGCAGGCCCAGCTGACGCGCCAGCTGCTCCAAAAAGCTGCCCGCCTGCCGCTCCTTCGCGGCCGCCTCTCCTGCGTCCCCGCCTGCGGGGCGGCGCGCGTCCGCGGCCGTGGCGGCTGCGGCGGCCGCGTGGGCGCTCACAACCGTGCCGGCCGCCTCTCGCGCGGCTGCCAGCGCGCTTGACGGCTCCTGCAGCGCAGCGGGTGGTCAAGGGGGGCGGGGGGGCGAACAGGGGCCAGCGGGGGTGCGTTCAGGTGTGCCATGGCTGCCGTGCGGGCGCTGCGCACCTGCCTGCCGGCCTGCCGCTCGCGCAGCACGCGCTCCGCTGCAGCCGTGAGCAGGTTGGCCTGCGCCGCCCGCTGCACCACCGCGCCTATGTCCTGCGCAGCAGGACAGCCCCGTCAACGGCACGTAGAACAGCGACTGCAGACCGTTCCTGCCGGCCGATTCAGCATAGCCTGGCGGAGCGCTGACAGTCCGCCTGCCTCTGTGCCGACAGACATGCACCAGCGCGCCGGTCAGCGTATGCCCTGCATGCCCGCCTGCGCCCCGCACCCGCCGCGACTCGTCCACGGGCTCCGCGAGCGGGCGCCAGGCGGTGGCCTCTCGCAGCGCGCCGTGCACAAATGCGCTGGACGCGGAGCGCGGCGCCAGCAGCGGCACCACCGCGAGCGGGCCGGGGTACAGCGCGGCGGTCATGCACGCGTGCACGCCGCCCATGCTGAAGCCGCACATGCCTGCGCGCGTGCTGCTGGGGTCGGCGCATGCACGCACGGCTGTGGCGTGCCGTCGAGACGCCTGCAGCGCCGACGGCGGTTCAGAGCAAGCACGCCCTGCCCCAACAGAGTCATGGCTAGACTGTCAACTTTCAGCGGTCCCTGGACACTCCCAGTACTCACTGCTGGCCCGGCGCAGCGGACCTGCCAACAAAGCTCCCCCGCTACTGAACCACGCGACGCAGGACAGTCCGCGCAGGAGGGCGCCGGCAGCGCGCGCGCACCCAGGCGGCTGTGGCCCTGGCGCTGCGCCCAGGCCAGCAGGAAGAGCGACTCCTCGATGGTCGCGCGGCCCATCACGAGCAGGTCGCTGACGCGCTGCAGCTTGCTGCCGCTCTGGCCGGCGGGCTTGCGCGCGCCGTAGTACGGGCTCTCCAGCGACAGCGTTGCCACGTTCTGCGAGCGCGCGCGCGCAGGGCGTCGGCGCATGAACCATGCATGAGCCTCAGCTTTCGTATGTGTCTCAAAACAAAGGCAGGCCGACCGCCGGACCCCTGCACATCCACTGGCACACGGTGCAGGGCCCGACTCAGTGGGAGACTCTCGGGCCGGCACGCATGCACCCTCCTGGCCCCTGCTTCCCCGGCGTGCACACGGCGCCCTGCGGGCGGGGCCACCTGCGCGACGAGCGGGAAGCCCAGGTTGAGGCGGCGCTCGTGCGCAAAGTCGCCGGTGCCGGCCAGGTGCACCACGCATGCGCGCGCCGCGCCCAGGCGCGCGCCCGCCTTCGGCTGCAGCAGGCGCACGCGCGCGGTGCGGCTCTCCGGCGGCAGCGCGTCGTAGATGCGCCCCGAGCACGGCGTCCTGCGCGCAAGGCAGCCACGCCGCCCCGTCAGGTCGCCCAACTCTTGAAGCTAAGGCCAGGACGCCGACTCCACACTTGCAAACATGTTGCACGCAAGGCTGCTCGTCGGAGACGGTCAACAACGCGCCCAGCGCAGGAGCGCGCCGGAACGTGCCGTCCAGTATCTCGTACGGCGTGCCGTCCCGCCCCAGCTGGCCCTCGCGCACCCTGTGCCAAGCAATCTGCGGCGCACAAACAGCCTGTCAGGCTCCCAGCCCGGACACGGCTGCCCGGCCTTGCAAAGCTACGTCCGAAGGGTGAGACGAGCAGCGCAGGTCTGAGCGCTGTGAGTGCCTCTTGTACTCCGGCCGCAGAAGGCAGGCGCAGAGACATTATCCTGCAACTCAGCCTCGACACGGCACAGAGGCGAGCCGGGCCACGCACCTCTGCATGAAAGTGCTCGGGCGGCCAGCCGTGCGAGATGAGGAGTGCAGCCTCCTCAAAGTCCACGACCCCCAGGTCGCCCCAGCCGCGCGCGAAGAAGGGCGCCGACAGCCCCAGGCGGTGCACCTGCGGGGCCCGCAGCCTGGAGCGCGGCCGCGTTCACGCAGAGGCGGACAGCTGCGCCTGGTCGAGCGGTGCGCACCAGGCTCGCATAGGTGCAGTCGACAAGGTGACCTGTCCGGTTGGCAACCGCGTCCAGCAGGTTGGCAACATGTGCTTTGGACACCAGGCCGTCCTGCACCAAGCGGCGCAGCACAGCCTCCGCGGCAGGCAGCATCCGATACTCTGTGCCTATCGTCCTCCGGTGCGGTTGATGCTGCTTGGCTGTGCAGGAACATGGTTCACCAAAGGCTCCTGTACTTTGTCAAACTGGTGATGTCTCCGCCCTTGTCACTGCTCCTGCAAGAAAGAGCAAGCGCCATCCCCTGCATAGTGCACTACCACACCCGCTGAGATGGAAAGGTATCTGACCTGTCACTCCCGCAGAGCCACAGCCACCGCGGAGTAATACCAAGAAGTCCGAACACCTGCTTAAGGGGGGCAGGCCTGAAACTGTGTGTACACCGTCGCATATATGCGCAACAGTGCTGACTCGTTTCACATAGCTCTTTTACCCTCAAGGGCCAGCCAACATTCAAATTTTAGCGCAGACAACTTTCAAATTTTTACAGGGCTCAAACACAAGCAGCCATCAAGCAGTGCTCGGCAATCACCCAACCGACGAGCAGCAACCACGCACCCTATTGTGTGCCGTGTGTGTGGGGATTGCAGACCTCAGTGTGCTATTGCCGTGCTGCTGTGTGCCCTGTCTGGGTTTTACAGAGTGCCTACCTTACCTGTAGTGCTAGTGTGCCCCGCGTGCGGCTGCTGCTCAGGCGAAGGCCACCGCCGTGGAGGCCGCGGCGATCGCCACTGTCGCCAGGGTCAAGGCTATGGGCATCATGCACAAAGCGCACGCCAGGCGGACTGTGAAGTTGCCCTGGCTGCCAAGCAGCAGCGGACGCACGCCGGGCCTTATTGGCACGGCGTGAGGCCAACATCTGGTTATATGCATGCCAGAAGGCAGGACAACTGGGTGCGGCAGTGCCTGCCCGTGCGGGCACTGTTCACAGGCCAATCTATCGCATGCGGCGCATCCGGCAAGCGGCCCACCACGCCCGATCATGGTGCCTTTCGCAAGCGCCAGCGCCAAGCGCGCGGACTTCGGCTGGGCCGCTCAGGCGGGGCTCGCTGTGTAAGGCGGCCTCGTCTCTTGCAGGATACCTCACAGAGGCCCAGCCGACCCAGCGCCGTGCGCCGCTTGGCCCGCTCGGCCTCTGTCAGGTCGTCCTGCATGTAGACCTGCTCGCCCCACACCGCGCGTACCGCCTGGTCAGCCCGGCTGATGCCCGCGCTTTTTGTCAGCGCCGTTACCGGGCGTGGCGGGGCGCTTGGCGGGTGCGCCCCACGCGCCAGATCGGCCTGTGGGCAACGCCTGTGTCGCGCAGGCTATGCTGTAGCAGGTCGTTGCCCTCGGGCATGCCCATGACCAGGATGTCCGCAAGCTGCGTCTGCTGCTTGGCCGCCAGGGCAAGGTTGCGGTGCATTTCTCCGTGGCGCGCACAGCCTGGGGCAGTGCAGTCATCAACAGTGTGGAACATTTGACGTGGGGTGTACGGGAGGACATGCTGCAAGTTGGGCTGGGCGTCGCCTCAAGACGTTGCTGCATTGCCTGATTTGGGTGCCAAAGCCACTATGGCTGTCGCCAGCACACGCCAGCATGCGAGCTGGCAGGGCCTTGCAGATCGCCCGCGCATATACCCTAGGAGCATGCCACCTACTGCCAGTGTGCATGCTGATTTGTGTGCCACCAGCGGGGCCCCGCCGCAAGTCGTTTGTCGTGTTACATTCAGGCCTGTCGCACAGCTCACAGACAACAAGTTCGGCTCAAATGCCACCAGCTCCCAAGTGTGGCCCTGCCCAACAGTGACGTCCTGCGCAAACAGCATTCTCTGTATGGGTGCGCTTTGAGTGCCTTTTGGTTCTATGGTCATTATGCTCACCTCTTTTCGCCGGGGTGCACCTGGTGTACTGCACCATGCTGGAATCCATGCAGCAGCGTGACAGATGAGGAGCTGCTTGCTTCATCCTGGCATGCCTCGAGGCCTGCTCTACCTCAAGCCTCCATATAACCTGTCCACATGCATGCCATGCCTTTGGGTCTAATGAATTACTACTGTACTGCTGGTTGCCTGTGTGATGAAAAGAAGCTGACTGCCCCAAGACACCGCTAACTTAGGCACTCGTAACTTGGCTGCTTTCCCTGGCAACTCTGTGGCCATAAGCAGCCAAACTGGCTGCATCAGGCTCGAAACAAATGTATGAGCACTCACGTAGTTCACTCCAGCATGCTTACACACATGTAGTTCCAGCATAATGGTGTACTGCCTCACAGCAAATCCCTTCTTGAACTTTGAGGGACAAGTCACGACTGCCTTGTCATGAATGAACAGGCTGTGTGCTCCAAATTAGGCATTTGAAAAGACTGTGCTTGGCGCCGCAGAGGCCATGGCTTTGCTGGCCGCAATCAGCCCCGGCGTCGCCTCATGCAGCGCCCCTGGCCTGCACAGTGCCAAGACCTCACTCAGACAGCTGCAGAACAACTGCAGGAACGTCCACTCCAAGCATGCGGACAGAGAAACACCTACAAGACAAGAGTGCTGAACATGATATGATTGCAAAGACAACCTGATACAACAGTCAGGAATCTCGATGCAGAGCACTGTATTGCGGAGAGCGGCCCTTGCCTTGCCGTACAACGGCGCACCGGCACAACTCCACCGCATCCTGCTTGCCGGCGGCGAGCGCGTGCTTCGCGGGCACCACATGCGCCCACCAGAACTCGGCCAGCACGTCAAAGCATGCGCGCCAGTATGCCGTGTCGCGCGGGACATGGTACAGCGCGGCGCCGTTGGGCGTCCACACAAACACATTGCACCACTGCCGGTCGAACACCTCCATCAGGCCCTGCACCTGCGACCCCGCGCGCCCGCCCCACGCTTGGTCATCTAAATGCACTACATCACAAGCCCAAGGGCACAGTACGCACATGGCCCGTCATGTGCGCCGCGCTCAAGGGAGGCCGTGATGGTACACATAGGACAAGCTTGTAAGACCGATGCTAGAGCGCAGGCCTATGATGCGGCTGAGCGCAGGCCTATGATGCGGCACACTACAACGCTGCCCTTCACACTAGATGCTAGGAACCTGTGGCAGGCGCATGCTTGCCACAGCACCTGGGAACAGCCACGCTGCCGCCCTGGGTACCGCCCACCTGCGGCATGTAGTACCAGGCTGGCGCGCGCGGCGGCGTTGCACTTTCTGGGTTGCCCCGGTTGAATGGGCACTTGATCTCCAGCACGCCCGCGCCCGCGCCCGCCAGCACGCCCGCGCCGACGCCCGCTTTTGCCGCCGCGCCGCTGCCGCCTGCACTGTCGCACTCTCGCGGTCACACTTCATCCAGTTGCAATGCCCGCCTAGGCGCCTAGGCTTACACGGCCACAGCTGCTACAGCGCGCCCTTGCTGCTCAGCCTACAAAACATGGTTGAGCCCTGTCATCTGTTGCTCCTGACGCACTGTGAAAGCCATGCAGACTGAGATGATGAGCTCCGTATGTGTGCAGGGCGGACCATGCAGGATCCGCAATCAAGCATGCTGGAAGCAAGCAGGCTCAGACCTCTACAGGGCTGTTGAAATACAGTGTCGCAGCCCGAATCTCCATTGATGCAGGGTCGGTCTAGCACAAAGTATGCATGCAGTGCGGCAAAAGGCAGACTAGCCCTCATGCGCGCCTGTGCCCGGCTGCGCCAGCAGCCCCTCAATCAGGCCGTCCGGGGATGCGCCCAGCCAGCCATGCACATCGTCGTCGCGCAGGACGCGGAAGCGGCACCCCTCCACCCGCTGCCCGGTCAGCTCGGCGTACCTGAGCGTGCACGCCGCTGCTGTAGATATGCCCTTTTTTGTTGCAGAGCCACTCCGCCAGGCAGGTCAACGCAACAGCCTCAGCAACCAGCAAATGCATCACGACCGTCCGAGCTCTTTTGTCTGTGGTTGAAAAGGAACATGCTTTGCACTTGAACTCAGACAGCACCCTGGTGAAAAATGCGCTATCGCACACGCGGCCGAAGGTAGACTCAGACACATGCAGGCTCACAGGCTGTTTGCGACACAGCATGCGGCGCAGCCGGCGCGCTGCGGGCACCGCTCGACGCGGCACGCGCACCGCTGCAGCGCTACGTCCTCCTGCACGGTGCCCCAGGCCGTCGCAGCGTTGCCCCGGAAGGCCGCCCGCAGCGCCAGCTTCTCCTCCCACAGCGCCTCGCGCCCATCCGGCCAGAACCTGCGCAGCGCCAGGCGGCCGGCGCGCCCCTGTCTCACCCCGGACCCTGATCTGTCCCAGACCCTGGTATGACATACGCGCCCCTCCAGCCAGAACCTGCGCAGGCGGCTGGCACGCCTCTGTCTTGTCCCAGACTCTGTTCTCACGTATGCGCTCGCCTTGGCTTCTGCGGCACACCCTCACGCGTCCGCAGCGCGCGCAGCGCAGGCAGACGGGCATGCGCGCTATGCCTGAGCGAGAGCGCGGGGCCTGCATCGCTAACAGGGTGTTGCATGGTCCAGGCCCCCGAGCGCGCGGCTACTGCCATTGCCTCCAGCCGGGCGGCGCATGAATCGGCACGCATGCACGACGTGGCGCGCAGGACAGCAGAGCCCACACAAGGACCCGAAAAGGATGGCAGGCGCGCCCGAGCGCGTTGCCGAATGCCGAAGCGGTCAGCCGCGCCTCGCGCAGCTGCAGCCACGCCGCGGTGCGCTGCTCGCCCTCGCCCAGCGCGGCCGGCAGCGGCGCGCCCGCGGCGGCCGCCGCGGCGGCCAGGAACGCGCGGCGGAACGCCTGCGTCTCCGGCCGCATGCCGCGCCGTGGCGCGCCCGCGACGGCATCAGCCGAGCCCAGCCTGCGCGACCCGCCGCCACCGCCTTACAATGGAGGGATGCCTGCGCTCTGCGCGAGCGCCGCTGCAGCATGATGACAGTAAAGTGTGGTTCGCACACTTGCTCCAACCTTCGCGTCGACACCTACTCCAAGCTGCTGACATCGGCGTGCAGCCACCAGACTGCATCGAGCGTGCAACACACAAATGTATGACAATGGCATACCCCAGGCCGATGCCGACCTGTCTGCCGCACAGACTTCAGCCACCTTGCGGCCGGTGGCATTGCACAGGACTGTCAGTAACGGGCTCCGCGCTGAGCCAGGGCGCGCACGGCTCGCCCGCTCCGCCGCCCGCAAACTCTGCGTCCTCGCCGACGCGCGCGCCCGCCTCGGCGGCCTCCTCCGCAGGCGCCGCCGCCTCGCCCGGCCCCAGGCCCAGCGTGAGCCCACTGGCGTCCAGCACAGGCCCGCCGGCGGCCGCAGCGCTGCCGGGGTGCAGCACGGTGCCTGGTGCCGTGGGGTGTGCAGGCGGCCGGGCGGCCCAAGAGCGCGCCTCGCCCTGGGGCGGGCTGCGCATTGCCTGGTGTGCGGCACCGGCCTGTGGCGCTTGCACAGCCCCCGCACTGGCGGCGGCACTGGCAGCAGCGGCGTGCTTGGCTGGCACGGGCGGCAGAGGCGCCGCCAGCCGCCCAGGAGGTCTAGCGTTTGGGCTCGCCCCAGCGGCCGGCAATGCAGGCACCGCTGTGAGCCTGCCAAGGTCCCTGGCGGGCGCGGCAGTGGCCGCGCCTGCCGAGCCCGCGGCACGACCGGTGCTAAACCCCGGCAAGTGCGGCGCTGCCCGCGCCTGCGCCAGGTTGGGTACGCGCAAGTGACCCAAGTGGCCGCTGGGAGCCGGCGGTGCGAGCCGAGTGCCAGGTGCGCCGCTGCGCTCCCTGCTGGGCGGGGCAGACGCAGCGCTGGCAGCTTGCGCAACAGCGTGCGGTGCTGGCCGGCCGCGCGCCGTCGCTTGCGCGCCGTGCGCCCCAGCAAGCGCAGGCAAGGCCGCGCAAGAGGCAAGGCCCTCCGCCTGCAGCTGCGGCGGCCGCGCCAGCGCGGCCACCGCTGCCTGTGCGCGCCGCAGCAGCGCTGCGCGCTGCTCGACTGGCAGTCCGCTGTAGCCGTGGAAGCCTGCGCCGTTCAGCAGGCCCTGTGCAGACCTCTTTCAACTCGGTTGGCACAAGCCTGGGCGTGCAACAGGGGGCAGCAGCTTGACACGGGGGCGGGGGGATCGCCGTCAAGGCCCTGGCCGCGTGCCTGCCTCCAGCGCGAGCCAGGCGTCGTGCGGGAAACTGCCGTGCAGCTCGGCTACGCGCCGCGCTGCAAACTCGGAGAAGCGCTCCACGCCGGCTCCCTGCCCCAAGGCAGCACGCTTGCGGGGGACCACGTGCGTGTTGGCCAGCAGGCTGGGTCTGCTGACACGCTCGCACCTGCGCGTTGCCACAGCCGCGGCTGGCCTCATACTGCAGGCCGGCAAGGAGCTGCAGCAGCCGCGCGTTCTGAAAGGGCTCCGGCGCGGCGCGCGCGGGGTGAGCGCTGGCGCTGGTGCCGGCGCTGGTTGCGCACGTCCGCCAGCACAAGCTGGGCGGACCGTAGCTGCCCTGTCCCGCGTCCAGAGAGTGCGGCAGGCGCGAGCGTGCACGCAGCAGCAGCCTGTGCATGGGCGCGCCACGCCGCAGGGCGCTGACGGCGACGCAGGGAGGGCGCGCTGGAGCGCCCGAGCGCATCTGACACGACCACAGACCTTCCAACAGGCGTGTGATCGAGTGAGGACCAAGTTGGTCCGACCAACTGCAGCTGGGCCCACGTTTATTAAAACACATCGATCATTTGGGCCCAATGTACCTACTTAACACACTTCGCATCTCGTCGACTCGAGTCGATCGTCGTGCATGTGAAGAGCAAGCTCCATACCTTGCGCAGACCTGCTGTAGAGAGGCTCCCTGTGCGACATCCCAGGCTGACCAACCATGCGGCGAGGGCTCGTGCATGCCCTGGGCGCCGCTGTGCGCGCCAGTGAAGCGAACTCCGCATTGTTGCCAGCAACCTCCGGTGCAGTTCTGCGCCTGCCGGCACCTGGCAGCGAGGCCTGCAGGAGTTCGCTTGCCCCGCTTGCTGGCGGCGTCCATGCGTGGTCGCCCGTCCGGGCCTTTGCAAGCGGCATTGTCTACCCGCCTCCAGAGGCGTTCGTGGGCTCTAAGGCGCCTGACTTCAGCAAAGTCCCAGGTACTGCCGCTGCTGCCTGGCTGACAATGACGCGCTCATGTGTTCTGCCTTTATTTTTTGGTAACTCTCTGGGCCCTCGCATCACTGCACAGAGGCTGGCAGACTTGCTTTCTAGGTACCATCACGCTGGACACACGTACTGAAGTCAGTGTCTGTGGTGCGTGCAGCGGCTGTTGACGAAGAAGTTTCAGAGGTCAGCCTCTCGGACTATGCCGGCAAGTATGTCATTCTTTTCTGGTACCCGAAGGACTTCACATACGTGTGCCCGTCCGGTGCGCGCTCCTGTGCTCACCCCAGTTGTTGCCAGGTCGTCGCCCCTGTCGCGCAAGTTTATTAGTACGGGGTAGGGCAGGTAGCCTGGCAGCGCTTGCTTGCCACATACAGCTCCTGTGTTGCACAGAGCTGCGCTAATTTCAG
>JAABUH010002592.1_pt1 | contig 17069 bp, 20 predicted proteins | sample 5559121 | NCBI WGS metagenome assembly JAABUH01 (sample SAMN10711871, study PRJNA513364) | rock metagenome | isolation source: Antarctica rocks | place: Antarctica: Victoria Land, Battleship Promontory nord | collected 2015-12-28
AAGATGGGGGGAAATATGATGGGGGGGAGGGAGGTTATGGGGATGTCAGGAGGTATCATCCGGCTTGGGAGGGGTTTGGGCGGGGTTCGAGGGAGGAGGGGACGCGAGGAGCGAAGGCGAAACTCTAGCTTGAGTGGGTCTCATCATGGGATTGCGGATGAAGGTCGATGACGCTCAGTACAGCGAACTGTCACAGCGGGTTTCAAACCCAGTACGATTACGAAGGAGAAGCCGTGGGTCCCCGCTTAGAATACGCTGCCTGGCGCGCGATGTCGATGAGCTGTATGCATATGTCCTATGTCCTGCCTGCTTCATACAACATCATGTGATACGGCACCAAGCCCGCCTATCCCGCCTATCCCGTGCGGAGGATCACATGGACCCCAGAGTCTGACTCCACGATATCGCTAAGCTGGCCAGGTTGAAGAGCGTACGTAGCGTCCTGCGCATCGCAACGGCGAGGTACCAAACCGAGGGCAGTATCCGAGACGTGTAAAGTCATCGACGGGGATCGAGGGCAGTATCCGAGACGTGTAAAGTCATCGACGGGGATCATCCAAGACGGGCGGAAAGGAGATCAAGATCAGCATGGTCCAGAACAGAGTCCGTCAAGCTAGCGCTCGCCCGCTCGCCCACTCACCTCGAAACTCTTCTGCATCATCCCCCTCCCAAACCAACCCAGATCCCCACCCTTCTTCGCACTCGAACAATCGCTCTCACTCGATGCGATACGGGCAAAGTCACGCGAGACGTCGGCGGGTGGGAGGGAGCGGAGGTGGATGATGTGTTGTTGGATGGTTTCGCGCGCGGCGGGGAGGGGCCGGGTGATCTTCGCCTGGGTTTGGGCGAAGGGAATAGGATAGACAGTGGCGGAATGACGAAGATTGAAAGGAGGGCGGAAGGTTGATCAGGAGGGGTATCCGGATAAGCCGGGACGAGCAACGAGCGGGATGCACAGAACCGAGAATCGAGGCGGGAGCGAAGGCGAAGCAATATTAATCAACACCCAGCCAGATCAGCACTCCCCCAAGCTTAACCCCGCGCACTCACCTCCCTCCAACTACTAGCCCTCCTACTCCCCACATGTTTACACAAAATATGACTCGCCCTTACCTGACCCTCCTTCCCGCCTCCTTCCTCTTCATCCCCCTGTGCCCCACCGCGGAGGTACTCCCTCGCTCCTGGGAGGGCGGCGACCTGTTGTGGGGATAGCTCGGCCGGGGGTTCCCAGACGGATGCGGAGGTTTGGGGGTTGTAGAAGTAAGGGAGTTGACGAGAGTTGGAGAAACGGACTTCCCAGTGCGACATGGTGGAAACGGGCTTTGAGAGAGTGACGAAGGCGCACGTGATTTGATGGAAGCGAAGAATGGGGAGGCTGGCGATGAGGATGAATCAGGCGAGACGGATAGTGTGAGAGGATCGCGAGTCAGCTCGGCTTAGGATGACCACGTGTCGATGTTTGCCTGTTATCAGCGGAGTGGCGCTTTTCAAACTTTGAGCTGGATGGTCTTTGTTTGTCAAAGGCCTGCTCTGGCCCTGAGTTTTGACTGTGCAGCTGCTGAGCCTTCCTACTGGGTTGTAGGGGTGGGTCCTGCCCTTGGCCTACTGAGAGCTGTTGGGCTTGCCGAGTATCCTTCACAAGTCTTTTGAGTTCTGTAGTGGGTTGTTGAGGAGTTGAACAGCGTTTGGGGAGTTGTATTGGTGTGAAATGGACCTTTGTGGTTCATGATACAAATCTCAACATACATATCATCCCTCTCTGTTGTGAAGGTTTTCTCTAGATGCTTGCTCATCACGTTGGCCAGGTGGGTATAGTGGGGAGAAGAGTCATACATGTGGAGTTGATTGCTGAGGATCAGCCTCAGCATACTGTTTTGAAGTCCCCAAGCCGCACTTTAGACTGGGGGAGTTCTGTATTATTCTGCCCCACAAGCAGCGTTCGCGCTGGCAAGGGTCTTTGCGTCCCCATTAGTTCCAAGGGTGCTGATTTCCTTTAGCCTTCTGGTCAACCAATATTGCCAACTTTTGCCATCCTTGGGAGTGAAGCATGGGACCTTTACTAGTCAGAGCACAAGGGCAGATGGAACTGCCACTTCGTTGATCATGAGATTGACTTTTATGAATCATCACAAAGCTAGATTTACCCCTCAAGTTTCATGAAACCCAAACAAAATCTCAGCGGCATATAAGTGGATTGCACATTGGCATTGTGAGGTCGCCACTTGATTTGAGGCTTCAAGCTTGTTTGGTTGGTATGGAGATCTATGAAGAGTAGCCAAGAGTAGCTTCAGGTGGCACAAGGAAGAAAAAGCCTTGATTGTGGCGCAATCCCGTTCTGAGCGCTTACACGATCGATATCTGGATAGCTCGGAGCTCGACACTCACGACACACGCTTGATCGGGATTGATGATTCACAATATCGTGCATACTCTTCTCGACCTAGAGATCATCCCCTCCGCGCAGCATCCAACAACCTCCCCGCCTTTCTCCTCTCCCCCTCCTCGACCCTCACCCCATCTAGCACCCTCACCTTCCCACACGCCGCCATGATCAGACCCCGATAGACGAGACGCTTGGAGTACCACTCGTCTGGCAGGGCGCGGCGGAAGGAGGCGTCGAGGGAAGCCCATTCTGTGCCTGGTCCGTTTGACGGCTTGAGAGGTACGATGGTGGCGGTTGTGATGTTGCCGAATGTCAGCGCTTGGCGGGGCGTTGTCGGCGGTAAAGTGGATGAATGGGAGGTCAGGAGGGGGAGGTAAAAGCCGAGGGTCGAGGGGTTCATCCTGCTCTCATCAGCTTTTGAGTCTCGGAAATGCTGCCGGGCGTACCGCAGATCGACCTCTTCCAGCCCAATGAGTCCTTTCACACCCTTGACGACGCCGGTGGCACCACTCCCGCCCAGGCGATTGCCAATGACCGTGAGCTTCCGCAACCCCTTCAGACCCTTCAGAGCATCGAGGTTATCCAGGAAGTTGTAGTTGACATTCAAGATCTTAAGGTTCGGCATATTTCGTCCGACCGATGCGGGCAGAGACGAGAGCTTACAAGCCGCCGCTTCGAGGTAGACCAGCGAGTAGAGTGGAGTAGTCGGAAAGAGGTCGTTCGAAAGCGGGTTGCCTTGATCTGATCAGCCAGGATACCAAGGGATATCACGAGACCTACCGGATATGTACAGCCGCTTGATGTTTGCGAAGACCTTCGGCTCAAGTCGTAGACCGGTTGACCGCTGAGACCGCAAAGAGAGGTTCTCAAGCCGACCGCCGGCGTGCTCGAGTCTAGTCAGGCGGTTTCCATCGGCGTACAGCGTCCGCAGACGAGGGAAGCGCGAGAGATCGAGATGTGACAGATCGTTATCGCTTAGCCGAACGGTGCGAACGTTCGACATCTGCCGAGATACGGCGAGATGGTCCAGGAGATTGCCATCTACATTTGATCAGCTCTGAGAAAAGCAGGAAACGACGGGCGTACCCAGATTGATTGAAGTGACCGCCACCAAATTATGCAGATCGGACATCGAGGTCAGCTGATTGTTTGAGACATTCAAATATTCGAGCTTTTGCCTGTCCCGCCTAGTAAGCCTCTGCAGATAGCGGGCAATCTGGACACACCACTTGACCAGTCTCAAGTCCAGACTCTCAATCCGATTCCCCGCCAAGCTCAACTTGATCAAGCAGTCCATCTCCCCAATCCCACTTAGGTCAGTGATCCGGTTATTGTCCGCCTTTAGCTCGCGAAGGTGTCGCAAGCACTCGAGCTCTGTAGCTCATCAGTGTCTTTCACCCTCTCCACATGGCGCAAAGCGAAGACGCACGGGTGACGCTATCAAGCTGATTCCGCGAGATATCCAGATACTGCAGATTTCGCAGGTGATCCACGCTCGTCAAGCTGGTCAACCTGTTCCCAGCGACATGTAACGTCCGGACGCCATGCGGTATGCCCGAGAGGTAGCTGATCTTGTTATCATCCCTATTCCCATCAGCCCTGCCATTCTATTCGGAAGGAGGAAGGACGAACAAGACTACCTCGTCGAGCTCCGGCAAAAACTCCTTCAGCCGTGCAACGCTGTCCGCTCCTTTCCCACGTAGATTGAGCGACCGGAGGTGATCCCACCATGGCTCAGAGCCGTAGACGTCGGTAATGAGCTGGACAAGGCGATCGTGCGTCACCCCAAAGGAGCATTCGGTGAGGAAAGTCGCGTCTGCTGCCGAGCGTTTGCGGCTGGCTCGGACGGGAGGATTGTACGACTGGTCGACATCTTGACTGGCGGAAAAGTTGGGAGGCTCGAATGACCGAGGTGGTTTAGACGGGGTTCCATCATCCAGACCTGAAATGATTGGCCAGGCGACATGAGCAAAGGAGGTCGACCCACTGAGATCCTCCAAATCATCCAACATCCCTTCGATCCGCTTCGTCCGTGCGCTCGGCATCCAGCTCCTCTCCCCGCCCCCACCTCCACCTTCGAAGAGATCCCCCATTTTCCCGTTCTTCTTCCCATCCGAAAAGCTCACGCTTCGTTTACTCTCGCTCCCGCCAGCAGGCGTCACGGATTCGTGCCATCCAGCGCGTTTCTTGAGGGCTCCAGCTGGAGTGGCGCTGTTCGCGTTCCGCAAGGCTGAGCGGATGGGTCGGAGGGAGCCGGATCCAGCGGGTGCGGGGGTGAGGATGGCTGGTGCTGAACATGCATGCACGGGAACAGGTCTTTGTGGTGGGGGTTCGATCTCATTGTGAAGCCCTTCCAATCGGGATGGCCCGGCGTCCTGACCTTGTGAAGTTGAGGAGTCCTCCACCACTTGCGGTGCCTTCTCCTCCCGCCAACTCTCCATCCCCGCAAAGACATCCTCACTCTCCTCACTCCCCCCAACCCGACTCTCCCCGGCCTCATCAACCTTATCCAACCCGTCCCTCACCCACCGCATCCCTTCCTTATCATACCTCATCTTCCCCACCTTCTCGGGTACCAATCCATCCACCTCGTCCGGGCGGATCATCCGCATTCGATCCCGCGAAGCTGCTCGTGGACCTGCGTGTTTAACGAAAGAGGTGGAGATGGTGGTGGAGGTGGCGATGGTGGTGGCAGAGACGAAGCGGGCGAGATTATCAGCATCGACCTCATGCCGGATTGGCGGGAGGGGCGCACCGCTCGTCGTGGCGGGAATCGGCCGTATAGAAGCTTTGGGTGAATCGTCTCCGCTGGAGTGGTCGGCGGCTCGTTTGATCTCCTCGCTCGCGCTTAACCGCCTCAACATCCGCCGAGGACTCGGTCCGGTCTTCCCCTTAGGTTTCACCCGGCCCTCCCAATCACTGCTTTCACCAGTGGAGGATGTGCTGCGTTGTACAGGATCGGCTGGGCCGTCGATCCCGGACAAGGACTCCGAGACCTCGCGGGCTCGAATCTTTGCCATGAGTTCTTCGGCGGCCCGTAGGTAGTCGAAGGAGGTCGTGGAGGGGTTTGAACGGCGATTCCTGCGTTGCGGGATGCCGAGCGGCTCGGGAGAGGCGGAACCCTGGACAGAGGTTGGGGATTGCGGATTGGCAGGGTAATCGATGGTCGGCCCGTCTTCTGCTCCTCATCAATATCGATCGCCAAACTCGATGAATGACCTACCATCATCATGATCGCCATTGAGGCTTGCACTCGCCGTACGCTCCACCTCCCTCCCCCTGATCCTGTGATACACCGCCCGTCTCTGCGCTCCCCAATCTCGTACACCTCCCTCCTGCCGCCCAGGTGTAACAGGTGACATCCTCAACCTCTTTGAGCTCCTCAGATCGCTACCCTCGCTTGACCCAGACCCGGTCCCATCACCTGAACCAGAGAGACTAGCGGACGGAAACCAGTCTCGCAAATTCTGGGCGTCTGGCATCGATGGCGGTGAAGGGGAAGGCTCGATTGCTATCGAATCGACGAGGGCGGAGAGGTGATCGCGGGTGTAGGTATCGTAGGTGGATCGGAAGAGACGAAGGCCGGGGATCGACGAGCCCGCTCGAGGAGAAGACGCGTTTCGAGGATGTTTACGTCGATGCGGCCGATCATGTATGGTGGAATTGGAGGGCTCGCCATCCTCCAGCGGGTCGAGGGACGGTTGGAATGGCGCTTTATTTCGACTCGATCCCCCTCGGACGGTACCCGACCCACTTTCCGATCTGGTCCCCGTCGAGCCTGCCGCAATATGAGGAGCAGGATAGCTGAAGGAGAAGTCCTGCTGTGGGACGCCCGAGACATCCTCCCTGACAACCGTGTCCTCTCTCAATACAGAATCTTCGTCACCGCCCAGGCGAGTCGGGACCTCCGAGGTGGTCATACTCAATGCTGTCGACGGTGTCACGGACATGCTGAGTCGCGATGGGTTTGCTGGTGCGTAAGGATGCGAAGATCGCCGCGCATCATCGGGGACTGCGTGTTGCGGTTGTGGTGGTTGAGGAGGTGAAGGTGGTTGAAACATCTTCTCCAACGCCGTCGGTCCAAACATATCCCTCCCCTTCCTCGCCAGCGCTTTCCCACGATCATCCTCAACTCCTTTTTTCACCACGAACGTACCCGCTACCTCCCCGGCCAACCCAGAACTCGACCGGGACGAAGGCGGAGACCACACCCCTTCAATGGATAGATTCTCAAATCGTTCGCTCAGGACTCGACCTTCGCCGTGGCCAGAGATGATCTTGGCGCTCGTACTTCGGGAAGGGGGAAGACCTCGAGGGGCAGCATGCCCGAGTGCTCGGAGGGATCCTCTTTTGGCTCGGATCGAGTTGACGGTGATGGGTGGGAGGGATTCGGCGGTCTCAAGTAGGGTGATGGGCTCATGAGAAGAGGATGGAGAGCTCTCGACCCACTCTTCTTCCAGCTCGGCGGCCCAAGCCGGGATGTTCGCCATCTCGGGGTGATTTCGAGGTCGGGTGATGTTGGTTGATATTGTGAAATTAGTCGCGTGTGTAATAAAACAAGGAATCTATTTACCTTGTGCGGGATATTTCGGCAATATGTCAAGGTGGCGTCCCCGGCGGTGCAATAATTTTCTGCACTTTCAAAACAGTCAAACGATAAGGATCCCTTGACAGAATGGGTCGAATCAGGAAGAGTAGGTGCATTAACTTGCAGCCCTTACCTACTCGCTGATGGCTTACCCAGAATCCTCAAAGCGAGGTACCACCTTCCAGAAGTCTAAAATCCACAAGAAGGCTGCCGAGACGAGGAAGAAGAGGAAAAGGTCCACCAAGCGGGATCCTACCTGGAAGTCAAGTACGTCTATCTCACGAAGTCTCACTCTTTTACGTGCTAGGTTATTGATGAAGCGTTCGCAGAGAAGAAAACGGACCCCGGCATCCCGAATACATTCCCATTTAAGGACCAAGTCCTCGCCGAGCTAGCTGCCGAGAAGCGACAGGTCCGTTTCCACCTCCCTCCCATGTCACTCTAACGACTGATGGGCTACAGGTGGAGGAAGCGAAACAGGCTCGGAAGGATGCATCTAAAGTAAAAGCAGACGAAGACGAAGATGCACCGGGCATGTCCTCGCTCGCTGGCTCATCCGTCCTCACAGCTATGGCCCCTCTACCGCCTTTCAGATCTACGGCGATTGAAGAGATAGAAGCGGAGGTACCGGAGCTGTTGGATACGCACCTCGCGACCCTGCAGGATGTTCTAGACCGTGCGGACGTGATCTGCGAAGTAGTGGACGCGCGGGATATACTGGGTGGTCGGAGTAGCTTTCTTGAGGGGTTGGTGCAAGATGCGGCGGGAAGGGTGGTGCTCGTGGTCAATAAGATCGGTGAGTCCGGCTGTTCTCTTCCCTCCAGTATGCAACGCCCCCGGTCTCCACTGCTTGTGATGGGATGTACAGCTGATGGAACTGCAGATCTTGTTCCAAGAGAAACTCTCCAAGCTTGGCTATCCCACCTCACCATCACTACCTGTCTCTTCTCGTCACACTCAACTCCTGCCGCTTCAACGTCATCTTCCACCACTCCGCCGGTATTCGGTCGACAAGAGTTGCTCGCCTTCTTCCGCAAGCTGGCCGCTGAAAAAACCGAAGACGATCTCGTTATCGCTTTCATGGGTCTCACTTCCGTCGGGAAGACTTCCATCGTCAACTCCCTCCTTTCTCCCTCCCAGAAACGTCATTCCGTAGCCCCGATCGTACCATCCGCGAACTCGGCAAAACATCCCGCTCCGACCACTTCTGCACCCGTGGAACTGCTGAGCGACATCGGAGAGGGGAAGAGGGTCAGGGTGATTGACACACCCGGATGGGGGTATGTCGAGGACGAAGTGGAGGAGGACCGGGATGAGGACGGCTTTGATGTGCTGGAAGAGCGATTGGCTGCGGATCTTCTCAGGCAAAATCTGGGACGCGTGGATCGAGTGAAAGACGCTCTCCCCCTTGGTGAGTCTCCAATTCGGGCTGCGAGCCGCCGAGAGCTAATTGGTCTGCGTAGCGAGCTACATCGTGAAGCGCTCCAACGCCCAGGATCTTATGCTCTGCTACAACGTCCCATTCTTCAACGGAGGCGACGTCGAGGGGTTCCTCACTTCCCTTGCACGTGCTGGAGGACGGGTCAGGAAGGTGTGTTCGACCGCCCTAGACCCGACGCCAGCTACACTGCTAGGCGACCCGTGATCCTGCTGATTTTAACATAGCATGGCAAACCCGACCTCGAAGCTGCCGCTCGCGTCCTTCTCCGTGACTGGGCACACAATACTTTCCCATACTACTCCTCACCCCCATCGACCTCAATGGACAGTACAAATGCCGCCGTGGATTTTGAACAGCCGGATATGGAAGCTGTGCTGGCGAGGTGTAGAGGTAGGAAGGAGATGAGGCGGGAGAGTGGGAAGGGGTTGATACGTTTCCGAGGGGGAAATGTGGATGATCGACAGGTTGGTCCGCTTTTGAGTTCACAATAAAGCGCTAAAGAGCTTGATCAGGTTGTGCTTGATGACGATTATACGGCACTGGCCGGACCGTCCGATGAGGAGGATGCGAGCGATGACGAGGAAGATGATGAGGCGGATGATGCGTTCTTGGGGGATGAGGCGGCACTTCAAGGACTGGAAGATGAGGAGGATGAAGACGAAGAGGACCTGGAAGATGGAGATGATGTGGACGGCGATGAACAGGAAGCAGGCGAGGAAGACGAGGAAGAGGAAGAGGAAGAGGAAGAGGCACCGCCACCCTCCCGACTCAAGCGCAAAGGCATCCTCTCGCCCGACGTACGAAACAAGACAAAGAAGCCGAAGCAGAGTGTCCTTTGCGGCTTCGAACAGGCGGGGAGGGCAGGAAAGTCAGAATCGGAGACGATAGCATAGCATTTGGCATTCGTATTCGCATGCATTGATCCCGCAGCTAGCTAGTGGTTAGAGAAACGGCTGTCAGGGAGTCTCGCGGGCCGCTTCGTTTCTCTTTCACCAGCGAGCCAGACGATGCAGGAACTTTTTCGGTTTCTTACAGATGTATCTTTCAAGTAAGACCTCAGCAATAGATCGTTCTAGGGAAGCTTGCACACCTTGCCCTGATCAGGCTCAGCAGAAGAGATTCTTTGCATGACAATCTACATTGTTGAGAAGGGAGATTGAATTCATGGTGGAACCTGAATTCCCCATGATGCCAAAGAGTTCCCTTTGCCTCAAGCCAAGCATTTTGCCAACCTGTACCTGTCAGCATTGTTCACCTCGGCTTCTAATCTGTAAGCTGCTGTCATTCCTGTGCTGAAGAATCTTTGTCAGGGCGCACACTGGTCAACGTAGACATAAAACTCTCAGATGGTGTGTCAATCCTGTATTGGGCTTTCTCAGAGCTGCTTTTGGGTCATTGCTCACACTGAGGATATGTGAAGATAACTTGAAAGGTGGTGTCATGTCGGGGGCTTGACCCGTATATAGTTGGTGGATTTCCCGGAGGTCGGGACTCCCATTGGTTTGCTAGCGTAGCGGGTATGAAACTTTTGAACTTTGGACACTCATTGGGCTCTGACAACCCTGACCTGGAGGATGGCATCCTTCATCTTTGACATGCTACAAAAGGAACATTGATTGGCACATCTTTTCATCTGCCATACACCCGTCACGGTGCTATGTTGAAGTAGGCTGTAATGACCTGTCCTTGGAAGACCTGATGAATGGACACCCAAGACAGGGTTGAATGCGAAGAAACGAGTGGGCAATACGGCATAGTGATTTGCTGACGACTAAATGCAAGGTGAATGCTCTAGAGGTCTTAGGGATTTGTTAGAAGATATACTGCCAACTAGCTCAGCTTTGGCAGGCTGATGCAATGCGCTGGTGAACCTCAGGCAGCGTCTCACACCCATGGAGGAGGTGACCAGATGTCCGGGTCATTTTCGTCTCCCACAAAGAAGGGGGGTATCCCAGATCTCCAGGTGGCCGCAGAGATCGTCACTGGGATCGCGATGACTCATCATTGCTCCAATCGCGTTTCGAATCTCATCCTCCTTCCGATCTTTCCGGATCGTCTCTTCCTCATCGATTCTCTCGATATCCGACTGCTTCACGCCGCGAAACATAGCGATGGGGAGGCTCGCGAAGGTGCGGATGTTCGGCGTGAGATCGCTGAGGCTCGAACGGCCTGGTGAGGGCGGAATCGCCGGGACCGATGATGGATCGGTCGCAAGGCTTCGAGTGAGTTACTAGGATCACCTGCCTTGCCGTGACGACTTGAGACAAGTAGAAAATGCGCGTTGACGCTAAATCTGAATGCAAGACTTCCGCACCCGCCGCCATCGAACGCATCGAAGGGGGAGCCATTCCACGCTCTTCTCATCGGTGCCGGCTATGTAAGCCGTCTCCTCTGTTTCGTTAGTGTTACGAGCTGATCTGATTTAGGCGATGTTCGGAACTCCCGAAGGTGTGCCACTGCTCTCCTATATCCCATCGAAACCCCCCATTTCGTGTCTCTACCGATCGCCACCCGAACGTGCCTGCTGATCCTCCTTCCTAGGTCCCTGGAACATCACCAAACGTCTCGAACAGAAGCTCGGAACACGCCTCGTCGTAGATGCAGTCATCGAAGTCGACCCTCCTAGAGCGGAGGCGGCTTTAGGGCTCAAGAAGGATAGTCCGGCAAAGGGGGCTTACGAGGGGACGAGGATCATGCGGGACGTTGAGGGGTTTGGGGAGAAGGTCCGAAGCGGCGTGATGGAGGAGCCGAGGTGGGTCGAATCCATCCCCGTCATCGTCCTTACCTACCGTGCACTCGGAGAGCCATCTTTGTCGCTACCCCTCCCCTATTCCGCGGCGGTCTCTCATCCCCTCGTGATCTCGAGGTCAAGCTCAATCGTCTGTTCCCGAACGCCGGTATCTTCCTCGAAAAGCCTGTTGCTACAGGGACGCCATGGGAAAACTCGGTGGACGATGCGAAGGCGGTGGGGAAGATATTGGAGACGCAGCACAAGGGGACAGTCTCGGTTGGGTGAGCAGAACCTCAATCGGCATGGATATTACTGACGGGGACGACCAGGTATGTGTTGCGGTATCTCAGAGCGGTGACGGAGATGAAGAGGATCATCGCGGAGAACAACCTAACAGTGTAAGCGTTCCTTTTGAGACGTGAGTACCGAACTCACATCGCTCAGGATGGCAACGAACATCCGCTGGATTAGCGCGTACGAGCTAGCCATCAAGTCGGTAGGTGTGCCCTTCTCTAAGACCAGCTGCGCTCATATTCCGCAGGACTGGTGGAACAAAGATGTCATGCAGGGACCCGTGATCGAGCAGGCCACACATATCTGCACGTCACATCCCTATGCTTGGGCCACTACGCTAATCTCGGACAGGTGATCTATCGAGGTTCTTCGGCGGTGATGTCAACGCGGAGTCCATCCGGTAAGGCTTCTCCCCAACTCATCCAGCTCGTCCCTGATATGGTTGTCTCGCAGAGCGCACGCAGTCGAGGCACATGAACGACCTGGATACCTGACCAAGCGGAATTTCGACGAGACGGTGATACCTGACGATTTACGAATACCCCGAGCCACAACCGCGAGCTGGTCAGTCGACAAAATGCACGTGTGATCGCAGCTCATGCGGTATATCCTGTAGGAAGTATGAAAATGGAGCGGGTCGGCATGATGCTGCACGCTATATCACTGCATGGGAAGGATTATTCGATCGAGTTGGAGGTGTTCGCGGATGGCGTGAGTTCCCGTCGCAGCGGAAAGTCCCGGCTGACGAGCTTGATTTGCAGTACCAATTGATGTCCGATGTCTGATGAGTCTGTGTTGTGGGATGTTGACGTTCGCTTAGTCTTTCTGACCCCTACGGCAGACCCGCATTACATGTTCGCAAGCCCGGCTCCGACGTTGCGGAAATACACCCCACACCAGGTGAGCAGTCCATATAGACTGTCTTCGGTGGCTGACCGATATAGGCGACGATCCCTATTTCACCGAGATCGACCACTTCATCGACGCTGTACGCAATCTTATCCATCCTTTGATGCGCTGGCTGATCCTGACGACACGCAGATCGAGCACGGCCCCAACCCATCCATCCTATCGACCTACGTCGACGCAACAAAGACGTACGAGATGACCTGGCATATCCGAAATCAATCCGAGGACATCAAAACGACAGCTGGCAAAGTACGGGAAAGCGATATGAGCATGTCCGGGACGTAGCGGATATAGAGACTTAGATGGCTGGGATCGCTGATGCACTGCTTGGAGACGACAGTAAACGACACTGCGTGCAGCCACATGACTGTATTACCTATGACTCCTCCATTGACATGGCAAGAAGGTTCATCGAAGCTTTCCCTTCTGAAATGTGGCACACTTGGGATAAATCCATATTCCCTCGCTCTTGACAAAACCAACAGGTCTTCAACGCTTTCTCTTCACGAAGCCTGTCCCAGTATGAAAGGCCATCCTCAAATACTTCTCCCCCAGGACAATGTCTTTCCTATTCACTGTTCTTTCTGTCCACACAACAATACAACAATACTCCGCATACATCGCCACCCTTCCTCAAACAAGACTTGTTGAATACAATGGCCTCACAATCTCAAGGTACAATTTCCGAAACGACTTTCTCCTTGGTAGATTTCAAAGTTGATTCATGTTGCTGAGCTGATCCAACCTAGGTCAAGGACCTTGATTTCCACTACATGCCACCTCTTATCACAGATATCGGGGTGATCAAGCGTCCCCAGAATTGATCCAATGAAGGGTATTTCAGTGAAGCTCCAACATCTCAGTCTCTCTCATCAGGCGATCGACTCCATTCCTACGCATACGAAATTCCCGGACAACACGATCGACACGACTCGACTCCCAGCCATCCCACCCGGTCCTCCAAGCGACTCTTCCATCCTCTCCACCAATAACGACGCTCTCACTCCGTCTTGGTTTCAATCTATAACCTTAACAGGCCAGCAAATCCAGCTGGAGGAAGCCCAGGTCCCAGCGACATCTCAAGGCGGCTCCCCAAACGCGTCAAACGCATCATCAGCTTCCTTTCAGCCAACCTCAATCACAGACGCAACCCTTACACCGCCAGCCAGGAAGCGATCTCATTTGGCTTCCCCAGGACATGCGATCCACTTGAGGACCCGAACAGTTGCTCCTCTTACTCCATTCGCCATCGACGGACGCTCCAGCGCTACTCGAAGGCTGTTCAGCATCGCCTCGGTTTCTGAGGAGGAGGAGCAGCTAGAGGAGACTAGGGAACCAAGCAGGACGACGACCCAGCAAGTTCACGGGAGCGATCTCCTCTGCCCTGAGGTAAGACCAGCTGCCCAACCGACGCCTCGACATCCCCACCCGCCCTCTACACTCGAATCGACAGAAGTCGAGACTCGAGTGGACGATCCAAATAGGCGACCGACACAGCGTCAACCTTCTGTCAACCCTCCAGAGTCGACCCAGGTCAAATTTCTTCGCTTGACTAGCTTGCCAACACCCTACAGACCGGTCCCAACTCGACTGATTAATCCCTTGTTCAAGCTACTGGAGAAACTTTCCTTAGCCTTCCTCGAGACACCATCCGACGAGGCCTTATTCAACATCCTCGCTGTCCCAAAACTCGCCATTCACCCTGCAACCTGTCTCCAATCCACGAACATCAAACTCGCCGTTAGACGTTTGCATAGTTTTCCCCAATGTCCCCTGGCCGGACGCACCGCCTCAACACCCTATTCAGCCTCAAAACCGACTCCGAACGATTGAGAAGATGGTCAACAACGGCCGCCTGGGCACAGCGGCAAACCTGGTTAGAGAGGACACCGCGATATTGCGAATCTTAAGGGTTACCTCTGAACGTACTTGCTGTATTACCTCAAGACCAGTCTAATCGAAGTTAGGAGACATATAGCTATAATCGAATAAGAAGGCATTAGACTTAAGAATACCCCGCCATTTTGGGAAATCTCAACAGTACAGTTTGACTATTAAACAGCCTTGTCAGTCAATATAACCTGTTACCCTTGCAGGGTCACGACAGAGACAGAGGCATGCTTTGTCCGGTTCTAGCACATGCTTGATGACATCGCCACCGTAAACTACCGATGGACAAAGACACCATCGCGTCCCTGAAGGCCAAGCACCCCTCCGGACACCCCAACCCATTTGGAAGCGAGCCAGGCCCCGCCCCTGGACTTTCGCCCTCTCAAAACGACGTCCTATCAGCTATCAACTCGTTCAAAGCATTCTCTGCCCCTGGTATCTCAGGCTGGACGGTCCCTTTGCTCAAACTGGCGACCAAAGCCCCTAAGGTGGTCGAATTCCTCACCACTTTAAGGGGGATGGTGGGGCAAGGCTCAGCCCCGGGCCAGTCGATGCTTTGCGCTTCCAGGCTCACCCCACTCCTCAAGAAAGATGGCGGACTTCGACCGATCGCAGTACGAGATCTACTCTATAGGCTCGTCACCAAGGTCCTTCTTCGCCATCACTTTAAGCCAGACTGGCTTCTACCGACCCAGTTTGGAGTGGGAACCAAGGGAGGGGTAGAGCCAGTGATCAGGACGATCCAGAGGGCAATGGATGACGACTTGGATCACGCTTACGACACCCTCACCTCCCTCGACTTCACAAACGCCTTCAACACGGTCGATCGAAGGGACATTGCCCGCGCTCTCAAGGAGTACGCCCCCTCCCTTTACAGGACGGCGAAGTGGGCATACAACTCGACCACAGACCTTGTCCTCGGCGACCAAATCCTCAAATCAACGGCTGGAGTCCGCCAAGGTGATCCTCTCGGTCCAGTACTCTTCTCCCTCGCGATCCGACCAACTCTGGAACGACTTTCCCTCTGCCTTGGTCCAGACCAGCTTGTCCTTAGCTACCTGGACGTCAACATCCTGTCAAGCGGTACTCGACCACTTTCTACCCTCGAGCAGGTCACCAGTTTTCTGGACGACCAAGGCACCATCAAAGGAGAAGGCCTCAGCATTCTAGGCTCTCGGTTAGGCTCTCCCGACAGCCAAGCGGCCTTCCTAGAGGCCAAGGTTGACCCCCTGCTGGACCGCGTCAAGAACCTTGCCTCCTTACCACACCAGCACGCTCTCCTACTCCTCAGACAATGCCTTCACCTAGATCTAACGACATCTTCAGAGATCCTTGACAAGCGACAGCAAGATCAAGGCAGCATGGTCGAGACTTGACCAGGCACTGCTGAACGAGGTCAGGAGACTTAGGGGCAGGGTCTCTGATCGTCAGGGAGACAGGAAGGAGATCGAGGACACTCTGATCGCTCTTCCTCTTCGATTGGGCGGTATGGGCATCCTCTCCCACCAGGATATCGCTCCGCTGGCTTTGTCAGCAGCCAACGACGCATCCGATCGCCTCATCAACTCGTTCCTGCCCATTTCCTCCAATATGGACGCTTCCCAAGAAGCCCAACCCAAATCCCAGCATGAACGGTGCAAGCAGCTCTGGGAGGATCAACGGGACGAGCTCTGACCACCTTGGACGACCCCGAACGAAAACTGGTGGCGGAATCATCCTCTACACTCGGCAGGAAGTGGCTCGACACCATCCCCTACTACCCCTCACTCCGCCTGACAGATTTCGAGGTCTCCACCGCCATCCACTACCGGACTCAATCAACCTCTCCTCTCACGACGTGCCCATGGTGCTCAAAATCGAACTCCTTGGGACATGACGAGGTTGCCTTGCCAGACCAAGGCAGACGGTGGCCAGGCATGACTCTGTGGCTCGAATCCTCCATTCCACCTTGAAAACCATCGATCCAACCGCAGAGCATGAGCCACACTCGTTTGAAGGCAGGAGGAGGAACGATATCCGGCTCCGAGGGTCTTTCAACGGGACTGTGGACTTCGATGTCAGGGTTTACACCCTCCTTGGCAGTAAGGCTACCAAAACGACAACCAATCCAGCCGCTGGCACTTCTCTACCTCTCCATATCGTCGCAAGCCACAAAATACCTCGAGCAGATAGAGAGGCGAGCTATCCACGCCAGGTCTCTCACCAATGGACGCTTCGTCCCCTTGGTCTTCTCGGCAGGTGGGATGATGTCCGAAGCGACAAGGAAAGAGCTGGGAACATGGGGAGAGAAGCTGGAAGCGAAAACATTCCAGAGGATGAAGACGATGGTGCTTATCGCCTTGCTCAAGGCGAGGACAAGGAGTTTTGAGGCAGGAAGGCCAGGAGACATGGGCAACGCCCTGGAGGAGCTGAGTGGCGACTCTTGAGAGCCACTTCCATCTTTCCATGTCGCCCTCCTCTTCCTCCCTCGGATATCATAGCTTCCGTAGACCCCCAGAACTACCCGAATGACCAGAATGCAACGAACTCAACCCCCTAACCCCCTAACCCTCATCCTTGCCAGGTCGTCCGAGGTCATCGTCAAGTTCCGCCTCATAATTGTTTGTGGCGGTCGAGATCAATCCCCATTGTCGACCCGATCGAGTGACAAATTGTCCTGCTCTCTCAGGTACTCCCTCGTCTTCAGGTTCAGGCTCGGGTGTAGGGGCAGGGGATCGTGCGTATCGTGGATCGACGTATTCCCAGCCTCGATACTGGGGTTGGTCTTGTTGACCTCGGTCGATCTCTTCTCCTGTCTCATGCCTCTCTGCCTCTTGAGCTCCCACTGGGTCCT
>JAABUH010002593.1_pt1 | contig 17055 bp, 19 predicted proteins | sample 5559121 | NCBI WGS metagenome assembly JAABUH01 (sample SAMN10711871, study PRJNA513364) | rock metagenome | isolation source: Antarctica rocks | place: Antarctica: Victoria Land, Battleship Promontory nord | collected 2015-12-28
TTTTTGAGCTGACATAGTGATATAGGGAATAGAATGATTATAAGGTAAATATATGATAGATATAAATGCTTATATAATAAGCTACGTTGGCCCTTAAGGCTGTACGGTGGCCATTTCCAATACTTTATTGCAACACCTCGTACATGTCGTCAAAGTTGATGATATCGTCGATAAGGGATTAATCTGGGTCGATGCTATGGTTCCCTTAAGGATGGTAAGAAGGTTTATGAAACTACATCATCAAATCATGTTCCAGTGAGTACAAGAAACGAAAACGATGATCAGTTCGCCTTCATTATAACAAACGACAGCCTAGCATAAGCAAAGTACTGTGTACAGAAATCTAAACGCTCAGGATCACTTTCATAAAACCACCCACACCTTTCCAGACTCAATCCTACATCAAAACTCCCACAAGACTAATCGCGCCAAACACAGTCAAACTCCACATGTCACCCACAACTTTCACTTCACCACTTGTACAACCATTACAGCCTATTCTGCGCGAAGAGGACGAGGACGACGATGACGATGATGACGGAGACCCTCTGTCAATAGTTCCTCTCAGATTATCCTTTCCACCACTCGAATTGCTAGCATCGCCAAGACTCCATGTGTCGTTGTTCGTATGAGATATAACCTGTACACTCCCACTAGCTTGAGAAGATGGTGAGACATCATGAACTACCCGAGAGGACGTGGTGAAGGAAACAAGCAAGAATAGTGTTGCGGTGAGGAACTTCATCTTCGTTGATGCTGTCCAACGGGAGGGTTGAGATTCGGATAGCGGCCGGTTCTGATGATCAATGGCGAGAAGGATGAGAAGTGAGGAGGTTGAAAGGGAGCAGAAATTCGGCCCAAGAATGTGTCGCCGGTTGCAGTGCACGGGCGAAGTGTAGGAAGTGAATCCCAGAAGAGACTTCAGCGGCATACAAAGAGCTTTAAGCTTTGTCGTTTTCAGGCTTCAGGGAAAGCCCATCATTTCCTAATGCTGGGCTGTGCATTTCGCCCTACAATTACTAGGGAGCCTAAGTAGGTTGCGTATCACGAGGCTGAAGGACCAGGAGAATTTCTTGTTTTTTACTCCCACTCACGCCGTCTTGGCTGGTGTGGTGCTGATTTTTAAAGGTCCTAACATGGTATAGGTTCGAAGGCCTGCTTTCGATGGCATTCTATATGATAATAGTCATAGTTGCTTGGTTCGTCGATTTCTAACTAGGTAGTATCCATCACGGAACATCGTGGTACGAGCAAGCATACCATGTAGGAGCAATATGTATTTTTCTGTGAATCAAAAGCCTCTCCGATTTGACAGGATACCATGAATAGATCGAACGCCAGATGGCACTCAGAGACTATCAGAGCCTGGCGCTTATGAGTTCTCTTCGAAGGCCTTATTATGTGTTCAATTATGTGTAAGCAGCAAGGCACACCATAGCGTGATCATTTTGGGAGTCTGATGACCGCACCACCATTTTCGTTTACATTCTCCTCTTCAAGCTTCTCAAAACCTAACCCAAACCTTCGATTACGCGTATCTGAAAGACTGTGCGCCATGACGACGATGCAAAGAAGCTCATCGCTTGATAAAAACCCTCAGCCAAGCACCAAACCTTTGAAACGAAAGCGAGCGAAAATGGCTTGTGGTAAATAGAAGGTATACCTGCGGACTTGCTGTATCCACCGCTAATGTTTCGCTTTGAAGGCCAATGCCGAAAACAGAAGATACGATGCGATCAGTCTGACAATCATCATAGAGATTGTACATTCGGCCCTGTGACCAGGTCCGAGGACGTGCCACCTGTGGCCGTGCAAATATCACGCTCCCGTTCGATATCGTCCAAACGATGGTAACAACGTTGACGCCATATAGTAATACGGAAAAGATCCGCTTGCCATCTCAACTGTAAACCATCCTTACTCCGTGCCTAGGTCCACCCGAAGTTTGAAGGCAAATCGGTGCGTAGGCTAGACTAGGAAGGGCAGGAAAGCTTGGGAAGAGCTCAGCATTATGCTTGGTGTAAGGTATGGTAGGCTCGCGCTGGCCAAGCTATCATCTCGCCGTTACGAGGATAGAGCGCTAGAGGAATAGAGGTGGATAGGGAAGGGTATAGGTAAAGCTTTGCAAGGCAGATTCCGAATGCGCTTTGTACAATCCTCTACTGATAGAATCTCATTGAAAGAGCTAGTGGGAACTCCTGGGGCTTGGGGGCAAAACTCCATAGGATGGCGACCACCAAAATTTATCGCATGGGCGAAGGAGCTCTACGTCTCAGCTGCGACATGATATGGTCCAGGATTGTGGGAAGCGTGATCAATGTTCTAACCACTTTAGGTCATCCCAGGATCTCCGAACATAAGTGAGGCGCGTCCACCACCATAGATAAAGCATCGGACTTTTGCTCGACTGCCTAGGGCCTAACATCAGGCACTCGGCGTATGCCATGTTTTGGACCTTGTACTCGTGACCTATGCCGATGCTATAGCTGATCAAAGCCAGTAGTAGTGAGACAGGCTCAGCTCCAATGCAGCTGGTCGCCTGACCAGCCAAGGCAGCGGAAGTGGTGTGTGCGGCAAGGAAGGCCATCGGCTGAAAGTACGTACATCCTTTGCCACTGGCGAGACGAGCGAGCAACCCACTGTTCGAGTGGACCCCATAAAAAGGGCAAAATTCTGCGAAGCCTTGCACTTTCTCCTTCACCCCTGCTGCGTTGTTGATGACCACGGGGCTCTTTTGGGAAGGATCCCCGAAGCAGGGGCCGTTGTTTCTCTCGCGTTCTTGATGTCATCGGTCACAGCCGTGTGCCAGATGCTATTGAAAAGTCCTTCGGAATGCATGGCTCATCCTGTGACAACCACATTGCCCCGTGACTTTGTTATTGCATCTCCATGAGTCAGAAGAAATTCCTTCGAGTCTCACTATATAATGTTGAATTGACAACATTTCCCCCTCTCTATATCTTTTCGCTTCATTGCTTGTGTATTCTCTTTTCTACCTTGACAATATTACTTGTCTTGTTGTTGAACCATGAACTTCACATCCGACTTGGAAAAATCGCACCTTGTCACTATAGCCGACCATGTACATTCCATGCACACCCAAGCGATTTTTCTTACTAACGTTTTCAAGAACATTATTGTAACGGCAAATGGTAAAAATCAGAGACCTTACGAAAACAACAACTCTGATAATGATCCCAGCCTTTCATTCGCTTCCTTGACGATAACCAGCGATGCCAGCGTCACTCCAAAGAACCAGATAGCCTTTCAGAAGTCTTCGACTAAGAACAGAGCGTCGAACTATGAAGCATTCGAAGGATCTGCTAGCTTAGAGCATACGCTCCTCGATAATGTCGACTGGGATCAGTCTTTTCAGAAGCCTTCAGCGATGCTCAATGGAACCTCTGCTTCTGATAATGTTCTTGATCGATCGGTAGACATTCACCCATTCTATCATACCGGCTACCATAGGCTTTTTATTGGGGTGTCTGCAACCGTGGCTCAATGCCTTGGTTTGGTCGATGGAAGTCAATACTACTCCGTTGAACAGATGTTACCGTGGGTTTGTCGACCCTTTATCGACAGAAAATTCAAACATACCGCGACTCTCCAAAGTTCACGTTTGTGGGAGCAGAGGATACGAGGAGCCATTTATGATGCCCAGGTGTATATGCAAAGCCTATTTCTTAGTTCTGGTCCACGCCTCCGTCCACACCTTCACCGATGGTTCACCTTCTATACTTTCATCAAAATGTTCGGCTATCCGGTAAAATACTGTCCACACGGGGAAGTTCAGACTTGTAAGAATAAGGAGGACGTTTTCGGCACCTTTTATCGACTCTGCACATTGTATGAAAGATGTAAGGATGGTCATTCTAGATTGTTGGTTAGATTTTACATCCAAAGTATCAGCGGCACGGCTTTCATCAAGGATTATGTGTGGACTGGCTTACGACAGGTGTCTACTGGGTCTTCAGAATGATATTCCGTTCTCATGAAAAACATCTGGTTGTAATCTTTGAATCTTTCTTCAAGACGGTTGCTGGAAGTATTTGTTTTTGTTCAACATCACTAGGTTTTTACTCTTGTTAGACTTACTATAGCGTTCGATGTGGATTTCGAACTTGATGGTAAGATTGATATATTGCGGTAACACCTTATCTGAACCATGAAGATGTTCACTAAACTAAAAAATGTTGGAAATAAATTATTGTTCAAAATTGATGTCTTAAATCTTTGTTCTTAAGATTCAAGAAGAGCTCCAAATCGCCATCAGCCGGTTTCCAACCTGCACCGTCCTTTGGTCTGGCCACTTTTTAGTAAGAGAACTATTCTGATCTTCAATGGCGCTTGAAATGCGTGTCAAATCATCCACTGGGAGGTCCCGAAGTCAGCTGACACCGTTCTTCATCCAGGCCTCTATGCAATACTCTCACTATGTAAAAAGATAAGTGATTTGTTACGACCCAATTTCGTGATTACCCACTCGATGGCATCGTGCTCAGGTACGAGGATCAATGGTCCAGAAGGTGCATCAACGAAGCCAGTCAGGTGGAGATCAGGACTATGAGGGCGACCACGCACGCCCACACCATTTCCTGTGTAGGTGTGGTAGCCGCAGGCTGTGTATATTAGAAACTTTCAGACTCCAGCCTTCTCTAGCGTCCGAACATCGGAGCCTTAATTGTAATTTACATCCGTTTTTCAGCCTGTATGATATTCTAGCCGACTTGTTATTCTGTCTTGCGAAAAATGACCATGCAACAGGTATATTGACTTAAACATCACCTGCCATCGCCCTGAGACGTTTTCAATTTCATTCCTCAAAAACCATGCATCGGTTGCTTATGATAAGCCAAGGAATGTGTGGTGAAATACTCCTAGCACATTACACCAAGGACATTACAGTCTTGATATGCAGGTCGCTATCTCGCTCGTTCACAACGAGCCATAAACGCTTTTAAAACATCAGCATAGTGAAAATAACCCCAGACTATTGTATGTACTATTGATAGACGGGACCGTACTGACGGCACGAGCGACGCTGCCGCCGTTCTTCGAGCTTTATGAATAATTTCTTCAGTGGTGTGTTCCAATGAGGTTCTGTATCTTGGCGAGAGTTCTGTCGAAAGAGACGAGTCGGGAGAACACCTTAGTCAAAGATTCTTGTTGACGCTTTTCCCTTGGTAGTACTCCCCCTACGAGTACTTCCCTGGCGGGTACTTCCTTTAATTTTGTGGGATTTATCCTTAAAGAGCACTCACTTTGGTAGTACTCCCCCGACGAGTACTTAGCCATGAAAGCACTCATTCATTGGCTAATGTCATACAATCATCTAAATTGAATGGCCGAGTTTGCTGAAATTGAACTATCGACCAAATCGACAATGCTTTGCATTAGCTTCTATATAGCAAGATCTTTTGGATGGTCAATGAGTCGGCACTACCGTAATTAGCCAACAACTTCCGGTGAGTATGCTGATGGTGTGAACAACTTTTGGTGTGAACCACGCCTTGTGGTGTGGACCACTTTTGGTGTGCACCACAGCTGATGTTGTGAACCACGCCTCGTGGGGTAAACCATTTGAGGTGTACACCTCTGCTGGTGGTGTGGACCATTTTTGGTGTGCACCGCAGCCCGCTATTAGTCACGTGATGAAAGTTCCTTGTTCTCGAAGCTTGTTGGCGCGCCTCATCCTTCTGCACCATCCACTTCTTGCTCCCAGCATCCACTTCTTGCTCCCCATCTCCAATTCTGGATCCTCCCGCTCCACTGGCATCCCCAAAATACGTTAATTCAGGAGGCACTCTGAAAATGGCCCGTGATTGGGCAGATTAGGTGGTGCATGTATGGTCATCCTGGCTCTCCTAGGTAATATCTCCCAAGAGACTTCTCTTAGGGCTAAAGGTGCAGCTCGAGCGAGTCGGTATTAGATCAAGAGGGAGCAAGCTGTGTTAGGTCTCCTGGGAAAATGGGCTCAGGAGGCCTCTCCTAGGAAACCCGAAAACAGAAGCTTCTTCCCTCAGGTCCTCAGCATTGCTGTCGAATTGGTTGTAAAAGATATAGTACCTACCCCGAAACCGCAGGGCAACATAACCTCTGGTTCCCATCTTCGGTGGTTAGCCGTCGACTGTTCGAAAGTTAGTCCGTCATCAGGCTGATGAAAATAAAAAATAAAACGTCTTCTATTGAGCGACTGTCATCTCATCTCGAGCGGAGCCGAATAGTTAGCTCGCTAGCTGGCTAAGGAAAAGGAGGACGTGGCGAGTCATCAGGCTAACTACTTTAAGGCAGGCGCCAACTTTGCGTAGAAACGCCAGTACGCTCAGCTCTTGAAACATCAGAAAGTGAGCTTGTTGGAACTGAATTATCAGCCTTTGAAGAAGTAATATATCATTTAGCGTCGGTGAGCTGGTTGATGAGTCCTTCGCCTGCGATGCGTTGCAGAGACCGAAGGGATGACATCTCGGACTCAAAACAAGGTTGGGGAAAGGCTGAACGCACGAAAGTCTTGGCGTGCTGTATCATCCAATTGACTTCTTCCTGTTCATTTATTCTACATGCTCTTCTTGTTTTAATTTCACAAGCTACTAACAAAAAAGCGACTTCCTCGAAATCCTATAAAGTATATGGTATATCAAAGCAGAGGCACTCGTAAGGGCTTCTCCCATCCCTTGATGGGCAAAGAAGCTCTGCGCCTACAGGTAAAGAACTTGTATCACGTGATCGAACTAAGGAAGTTCTTTGCCCCGGGGCAAGGAACTTCCATATCACGTGATCTAGCACCCCTTCGCGACGGGTTCAGGTTAATATCCACTTGACTATTACGAAAATGGGTTAGATATTACGTGATGTGGTCTAGAAAATTCTTAGCTTACTATTCGTAGACTTTAAATGAGATAGTACTCAAGTAGAGCTTCTCTGGCCCAAAACCTGAAACAATCTCAGCCACCATCTTCATCATCGCCCTTTGGATTCGTTGCCTAATCTAAAACTAGATAGCAAGCCAAGTGCACTGCTCTGCCAGTTGACAGAATTGGTACCAAAATTGACAGTACCGTCTTTCGCAGTACCGGCCTTCACAGTGCTGGCTTTGACAGTACCGTCTTACCTGGTGCTGTCTTTCGCAGTACCGGCCTTCCCAGTGCTGCAGCCACAACAACGTCTAGCATCTCGGAGCACAATTTCCTACGGTTACCACAGCCGTCATTCCTCGAGCACCAGCCAAAAGTACTCAGTCCAGTACTGCTTCTACCAGTAATACTCCTACCAGCCCCAGCCAAGGCACCTCGAAATGATTCAGGACCTTCAATGAGTCATCCAGCACAATTGGCAGGTCAACCAAGAATCCAGACGACGCGCCTACTCCGAGGATGCTCTTATCAAGAAGCCTAGGCTTAGAACACTCATGAACGGGATGAACAGACAGTTCTACTCGCGGTGGAAACAACAGGAATACACGACCAAGGCTCTCATTCGTAGACCCATGGACATCTTTATATCCTCTCGGCTTCCTCAACATTGCCACAGCCTGAGATGACTCATAGCAAAAGCGTATTACATCCAGCGGTTACGGATCTCTACCGGCTTCGCTTTACAATAGCGATATCAAATCCCGCAAATCCTACATGCCCTTTGAAGACTCTTCCTCAGCCGAACCGGACATCCTATTCAATGAGTCCTCCACACCCGACTTGCACGGGGCTTCACCAAAGACGTGGTCAAAGTCTTTGGATAGCAGGTTGATAGGCAACGGGTACGATGCTTTCTAGGCTCGAGTCAGCTCAAGATCGATGTACTGGGTTCATACGTACGATTTCTGTTATGGTAGGAGGCCATCGTTCGTAATCGGTCGATCGATAAGTATAATACCTTCCATTCTTGCGGATGATCAGGGCAAGGTCCGCGTGACACAATCGGGCCAGCTGATCTGCCTTTTCACCAGATTTGATTTCCTTCTGGTGAACTGCTGTGTCTTTGCTTTTGCTGCGTTAGTCATACTGTATGTTTCCAGATAACTCGAATGCGGCAACATGCAACTCATCCGATGAAACTCTCTTTATCTAAGACCGAGTGAGGTGCTGGTTCTAAAGACAAGTACTATTATATTTCTGAACTTCCTGCTCCGCTTCTGGATCGTCTCTATTCTATCTTGCTGGTCCCCCAAGGCTCCATTTCTGGTCCCTGGAGAAACATTTGTGGACGGGGTTCACAGGGTTCACAGGGTTCCCCTAGATACGGTAGCCTACGAGGTACTCTGACATGGCCTTTAATTGGAGCGATGAGATAGTGCCCAAGTCTCTAAATGTGTACACTTTCTAGATTTTTATACCCTTGGGACTTGCGCACCTACATCCTTGAAACGTATATACATTCATGAAGTGTATACCCCTTAAAGGCATATACCCTTAAATGGTATACACGCTCGAAAGGTATGTACACATAGAAAGTGTATACCTCCAGTAAGCGTATACCTTTATAAGAGGTATGTACACTCAGGAAGTGTATGCGCTTTGAGCTTACACAACCTCGAAGGCTACACACCCCCCACGGCTGCATACCCACGAAGGCTGCACACCCTTTGGGGTTGCACACCCTCGAAGTTTGCTGCACTCCGTGCACACCCCTCCAGTATGCACACTTTTCAACACACTCTCTTAGTCTACAAACCCTCTCAGTTTACATATCACTCCAGTTTGCACAACCTTTTAGTCTACATGCCCTTCCAATTTGCACACCCCTCGAGTTTACAAAAGTTCACACTGTATGTCTGTTCTAATTGCGAGTTATGTCAAATCCGTTTTCCGGTCAAATAATTCGGAAACGCTTGGTCGAAAACATCACGCTGCTATGGACATTGACCGAGGTCCCTGAGCAGCCAAAAGAGCACAAACTAAGCTGTGGAAATGACGAGGCACGACAGCTTTCCTCAGAGCGAGAAAGGTAACTTGCCGACAGCTTCGCGTTCACTTCAGCCTCGACGGACGATATGCTGAGGGTTATGGCCATCTGCGTCGAAGAAGATCCCGATAAGGATGGGGATGACAACTCGTCTAGCCTCGAACACTGGAGATCTCTCACGCATTACAGAGGGTTTGAACGGTACTGCAAACGCGCTTGAAGGGGCAGCACTAAGGGGTATGACTGGACTCGCTCAAGAGAAGGGGTTTTGCTAATTCACGCATTTCCAGTAGAGTCGAGGACGGATATCAGGCAAAACGTCTTCCGACAAATCGTCGTGCTAGATACCACCCATTTTTTATCCCGCCCAAGGTCCAGAGACGCTGAGAGAACGAGAAAGACGGCGGGGAAGCCTGTTCTCTTATCTTTATTGCGCAGAACAATCAACGACCCTTTAATAAATCCCCAGGGAAAAGTAATTAAGGCCAAGGTAGCCAAAGCACGATTGGACTCGATACGACTGTCCGAGACCTTCGATAAATTCGAGACTACTAGTGACGACCCTGCTGCTTCAAGTCTCTCACAGAATGTGCTTATGGATGTTCTTGTTCAGGCTTACGAGTTTGACGCAAGCAGTCTCCAGATAGCTCTTCAGTCCTCGTTCTCTATCGATCCCACTCTCAAGAACTTCCTACCTCAGGCAATCAGCAAGCTCGGACGTTACTACTGTATTGCGTGCGATCTTGTTGATGCCGCGCGAAGCTCGAGATATACGCTCTTCGGACGCATTTCGATTAAAGCATTGAAAGAACCTGAGTTCAACACTGCCTCTATCACAGACGAACTGGCCTACTTTGATGAGACCTTACAACGGGTCACTCGCTCGTCGCATCGGCGACATTGTGAGAATTATACCTCTGGGTGCCTCTCGGCGAACGAAATTCCAGTCACGCTTGTCCAGCCGCGCCACCCCTTAGAAGATTCTTGCCGAAATTCAGCTGCTGTGCTTCTACGAGCATAGCCCTGATATACCTCATTCACGGATAATCTGTTCGAGCAAGAGCGCTTGCTATCCGTGTGATCTGTTCATCAAAACCCATGGCAAGTTCCAAACCCCTCGGACGCACGGGAGGCTCTACGATAAATGGATATTACCAGAGTGGCCAATTAGCGAAGCTCCTGCCCATGAATATATCCTTTCAGTGATTAAGCAATTCAACGCCGCATTGGAAGCCAAAATTCTACACACGTTGAATCGGAAACGACTTCCGTGTCGGCACCCGAATGAGAGCACTTTGCCTTTACGTGAGCCTTGGTCGTCAAATTCTACACTCTCTCAAGCATATTCACGGTATTCGACTGCAGAGGCGTCAGACCATGCTTACAATGACGTCTTCGAAGACTAAGAAGAGCCTTCACCTCAAAGCTCCGCGTTCGCTGATACTGGCTCTTCCAAAATCGCCTTGAAGGATAGTTTGTATACTACTCAGACACCTCCCGTCAAGCGAGACACGTCAAAGGAACAACAGCGTAATGAAGAGAGAGGAGCAATCGTGATCTCATCAAGATCAATTGCAGCCTCTCAGCGCTTGACTCAAGGTGACTGAGCGTATCACAAGCTTACCCACCCACACGATACCTTTACTGTGCAGACAGATGTAGTAAGTCTACATGCGTCGTGGGATTACAAGGCCATGGAGGCTACACATGGTCTCTTTGCCGCTCATAATACCTACTGGGTTCAAGTCAAATGGCTTGGTTGTGGTAGTCAGGGCACTCAAGAAGATGCAAGGTTTGGATGTATTGACCTTGATACGTTGGGGAGTAATCAAGACAGGACTATTGAAAGCAGAACGGTGTCTGGTGCAATAGAGCTTTTTTGCTACTGATAAAGTACACATTTGAGGATCCGGGGCAAGGACAGGTTCCGTTCGAGAATAGTAAGTAGTAGAGAAAACGCAAAGTCCGGGGGAGGCGTGGGAAAGTGAAGAGAAAGAACGTATTGACAGACTTGCACCGACCACCTGAAGTCCATGTAGAATAAGAGAAATGCAAGGCGACAAGATGGAAGCATTCTACGCTATGACACCAATCACGAAATCCCTGCCCTAGAGTTGAAGCCAAAAGTGGGATGTTGCCAAAGTTGTGTGCTTGGGTAAAGTGCAAATTTTGGTAGACGTTCCAAATTGGTCAACTTAATCTTGCTTAATCCTTGAAGGTCCCGACAAATAATCATAATACAAACAGGCTCAGAACTCGTCGATTGGTGATTAGGCTACTTACCTCCTCCAATGCTCTTACCTTAGTATTCCCTATATTCGCAACGAAGTTCAGTCATGCGACATACTGACTTTTCAGCTAAAGTCAGCCACGTACTAAGTATTCAACTCAGGTTGGTGTCTGCGTTGTTTATAGTTCTTGGTGACTAGTTCCCTAGTAGGCTTCGTCTTCGGGTCCCTCGATCCCTAGCTGTTTTGCTTTAATCCTAACGTCGATGCCTTGCGATACGCAACCGAACACCATGGCAGGCAACGTATTTCCTATCTTCGGATTAGACAGCACATAGTCAAACTTTCGGTCTCTGAAACTTTACCAGTGTAGAGTAACGGTCTGAGAACATCAACAAATTTCTGAGACGGCAAATCCAAATTTGTCTTCAGGCCGCGACTGATAGAGCAAAACCTATCAAAATTCGTCTTATACTCTACCTCTTGAATCCTATCATCCTTCAAAGAGTGAACCTGGTTCCATTCTGTCATAATTGACGATAGAATGATGGAGCCAAACAACTCGGTCCAGGTTGATGTGTTGCTCTGAAAAGCTTGTTCTTGTTTCTCTTTAAAGGTCTTCAGTGAAGAGTTGAACAGTTCCATCTTGACTTCTTCTTCACCCGTGATTACAATTGTAAATGGCTTGGGTAGAGAATCTAAACCTCCTTCTGCCGGAAAGAGGGAGGTCAGAAGAATAGGTTGTAAAAGAACAACTTGCAATCCAGAGTATAAAAGCTTTATCTCACTTCTGTTAGAATCAACAAAGAGGCGCAATCATGGTGTAATCTGAACGCACCTGAGAATTGTAGTCTTTGAAGAGATTGGCGATAATTTGCAAGACTTGTTTCGAAGAATCATCTGTGGGGAAATCCGCCAAACCGCTGCGCATCCAATCATTAAGCCATCGCTCTACACCTTCTTTAGGTACTTTAACCTGGAATGTCCTAAGTGACATTTTAAGATGATTTATGTGATCACTTTGAGATTGGGTCGATATTGTAAATGAAAAGATGCATTCCAACAGCAGCTCTTCTTATACAAGAATGTCCCACGTTAGATCATAGTAGTGGTGAAAGACTTGCTCGATCCCTTTAAAAGTGAGCCTGACGCTAGCATCAAGTTCCCACAGGCGTCCTATGGATTGCAAGAGATTGTCAGGGGGGGACCGCTCCATATTGCATCACGACAACACTTGGGATGAGCAAATGGCATGTACGCGAATACGAGGTGATGGATGTGGGTGGGTGAGAGCTCTAAAGTTGCCCAAAACGGAACAATTTAGTGTTGCAGTGGTTGAGAGTCGTTGCATCTCCCGAAACGGAAAAAAGTGCGAAGTGTCTGAAACGTTTTAATGCTCTCTGCTCAGCAAGTGATCCCATTCTTTCCACTGATACTGATTTCATTTGGCTGAGACACCCCGGCTGATTCCTGCATTGCTCTGCTTTCACACAAAGCCGATCGGACTTTGCCTATTGCATATGCGTCCCTAGATCATTGGGTTGGTAACACCTGTCTATCTTCTCCGCGAACCGTAGCTGAACCAAATTCGTCGACTAGGCTCCCAATATGAGATGCTCTTCTCTGTGCACTCTCTCAAAAGGTACACAATGGCATCAGATCTCGCCAGTGACTACTTTGCGGGCTTCAGTTGGAAGACCATTCTCTTTCCTGAACGACCAAAGCACAGAACCACGAGCAAGGTGCAATGGGAAGAGAAAGAGATCGAAGACAATGAGGCAAAAGCTATCCTCCTTGAGCTATTAATTCCTAAGGATGAGCAAGCTGCCCCACACATGAGGTTGTATTATCTTGACGAAGCATCGGTGAGCATCAACGTCATCATAAGCTGATCTTTATTGACCTCGTCGTTCCAGCGCGGCATGTTCAATGTTATTGCGCACACGGACCTTCGTATAGCCTCTTCCCTTGAAGAGTCAGACGATTCTGGAGCCACCATATTGTCTATACTATTGAAGATGGACGACTGCGATCGGGTGACACGCGCAACAATGGTGCAAGACTTTCGCAACCTGTTCTCAAATTCAAAGAGCGGGCGACTAGATCATTTCAGCGTCCTTGAGGTTGAAGTGATTCTGTTATTGATGCATTACGTATTTAGGCACGCAGCGCCTAAATTGATCTGGGAGTACCACGATAACGGTAGTAATGATAAAAGTTTTTTTTAAACACCAAGAGCATGTTCGCTAATTTGACCCATAGACGTGAGGACTGTTAGCGAGGTAGGAGCTGAAGAAGAAAAGCGGCTGGAATTCAAGGAGAATGAGACGGAAGACAGCGGGCAAGCCAAACCACCCCATAAAAAAAGGCCTCGCTGGAGGAATATCAGAAACCCAATTGCAAGCACATGGTTGAAATTTTCTAGAGATTAGGCCATTCTGTGTCTTCTATAGCGGTGGGACTTCTTTTCAGGGTCACGAGTGTATAGAATGATAGTCTCAAGGGCCCTCATAACGATTGTTGTCTTGGCTAATACGGTATCGTCCTGTCTTGTAGATGGGCCTGTCCATTTCCATCTTGAAGTTGAGAGATCACTTAGCCATCCACTATCTTTCAACATGATTTCGGTGAAATGCCCGAGGTGTGTGGTGCCGCATGTGGATAGGGTTTGTACAAAATCGAGCTATCGATGTACCACTACGCTTTCCCTAGCCTGGAATCCGGTTTTCCCCTACTCGCCCTCTTATCGCCTTTCCTAAACAATGGCGACTCAAGCCGACTTGTCACAGCTTTGGCTCGTTACCATGATCCACTCCTCACCATCCATGCTAAGCTCTGGCATCGGCTCCGTCAAAAGCCAAAAACCCACTGCTTTGAAAGCGCTATTGTGAGTGAGTAGATCGACAATCCTCCCTGTAAAATACAGTGCCGTAGATGCGTCAAATGATTCGGCTATGGGTGCTGTGTTGCCAAGTACGATGGCGAGAAGTTGGATCATATCCCTATATTCGTCTCCAAAGGTATAAAGTATAGGTAGAAGTGCAGAACCCATCTTTTCGAAGACCATCCGCCTGTTACTAAAACTGTGGCCATTCAAGAGAGCATCTAAGTCGGCCAAATAGCTACCTCTGATGGGTTTGGCAGTATCGTTCGAAGTGTAAGGAAGAAGTCGTGCATGGCACAGCAAGGCAGCCAAGGTCAGTGCGAGCTGGTCCGGTTTTTGGGAAGTCCGAAGATCTCTAATCATTTGTTGATATAGCTCCAAACCGTCGCCCGAGCTTGCCCACTCACTTAGTACTCGAAGAGGCTGACCGTGAGCTATTGAGCTCCAAGTGAGAAGCAATAGTACATTGTTTTCTGGCCTTCGAAGCGATGGACGTTGGTAGTAGACTTGCTCACTGTCTCGCGTTAGTGTTACTCTTCTGCATTCATTGGAAGAGGAATTACAGGTGTATGCGAATTAAATCCACCTGCCCTGAACCCAACCCGTTTAACACCTGCGACGGAAGCTCCTGGTACCATTAGCATTAGCCAGGCCCGCCCCTCAGGGTATCGTACCAAGTATCCCTTCGAAAAGCCAAAGGGAACAATTTCCAGCATCTGGGTACTCCACTTCACCGTATCCAGCGCGCTGATATCGGGATCATCAGCGAAAATTTTTGACTTCAATAACGCGTCATGCATTTGCTTCGAATCGAAATTTCCAAATCGGTTTGTACCGGTGATGCCAATAAGGAGACCGCATAGCCTGGTGTTGTCACTGGTTGTGTGTTCTTGATCGAATGCGTGTTGTCGACACTCCACCCTCCCGCCGGAAAATTCAAGCAGGCCTCGAACTAGTGAGATGGTCTGAAGCTTCGAGCATTCTAACGTCTTGACCGGTACCTCATTTTCTAATATAGCTTCGAATAGATCGGTATGACTCTTTCGGAAAGGTCGAAGCAAATCGTCTTGGTCTTTCGCGAGAAGATCCACGGCAAGAGGAGAGTCGTAATTTCCCAGCAAGTTCAGACCAAGGAATACAAGACATTGCGTAAGACGTCTGCGAACTTGGCTATCAGATTCCTGGGAGTGTTAGAATAGTAAAGGAATGATAAGTGGAAGGCTTACCAATATATCATGATTCAAAATTGCTCTTTCAAGCAGTACCACGAGGCCATTTGATCTGGCAACGTCACGATAACATGCCTCGCGTGCTTGGTCCTGTGGTTCGTAGCTTTGTCTTAAGCGGATCGCTTCGAGAGCTCGGTCAAGGAAGAATGCTTGAGCTCTGCTGTTCGCCCTCCAGGTACCGTGGATCAAAATGTCACTCTCCGTTGGTTTCGTCGGATTATAGTCAAGATTCAATTCCAGCCCATGGAAGGAGAGCCACGAAAGGCATAATCCACCAACAACAAGTTCGTAGGATTGGCCATCGTTGCTTTCTCCGGCAATAGTGAGTCCTAAGTCTGAAATAATTTGGTATGACTTGGAATTCGCGGTTGCGCAGACAAGCTTCCATGGCCCGTTGGTTAAAATCGTATATCGTTCCCCAAGGTCAGGCGGCCTTCGTATCTGTGATTTCCCGAAAAGTCTAGAGCATGTTGCCTCTGCATCAGCTTTTGACGTATCCTCGACCACTGTTGTAACCTTGACCTCCTTGAATTCTGGCCACGCGGCTCCGAGATCAGGCGTCGAAGACGGCACTGCATTGACTACACGCATGTCGGGCGCCGGGCGACCGCTCAAGGCATACTCCATGAAAAAAGAAGGCAACGAGCCATTCTGGGGGTCTTATAGGTTGGCACAGGTTTCATGCAAGATGCGCAGACTCCGCATTTTAGAATATGGCTTGCAGGCGTCACCCAATGTATGTCCGAAGAGAAGTGTTGGGGATGCCAATTCTCAATCCGGAAGAAGGGAGTTCCTCTTCCGGTTCCCTCGCTGAAGTGACCTGGACGCTTGTGGGTGAGAGCTCTAAAGTCGCTCAAAACGGAACAATTAAGTGTTGCACTGGTTGTGAATCCTTGTATTTCCGAAATAAAAGTAATTAATGTGTGAGATTCATTGTATTTCCAGAAACGGGATATAGTGCCAATAGCTTTAAACGTTTTAATGCTAGGAAGTGGTTACAAGGTCAATATGTCATCCACCAGCTTTCTTCAGAACCATGCCTGTGTTGCGCCTTGTTATACCTTAGATGACTGACTATACCTTCGCGCTCGCCTCTGAAAGTCCGCCTCAGTAAACACAACATCAGTCTGTACCCCGCGGAGTCCAAGATGGGAGAGAGGTTAAGGCAGCCATAACTTCCGTGCAAGCTCAGATATCCAAGAAATAGGCTTCTCTGTGGATTTTGCCTCTATCGGGATGAGAATCTTCCACGGCTCGGATCTGAACGGCGGTGGCCAGCCAAACTGATTCCCTTTTCTTGATGAACTTGGCATGAAGACAGACGCGCTGAGTCAAGATTCAAAGGTTGATAACTCCTCCCAACATATCTTGGGAATGGGCACTATCAAAGGCTATTAACGAGACGGGTACCGAACGAAAAGTCATTGAAATGGGTGAGCTCACTCTTCGAAAGAGCTCCTTTGTGGTTTGGATTGGACACTGTTTCGGTCACCACGTGCATTCGGCGACGAGCCTTTATGTTCGACAGCGTACCGGCAATTATCTTTATGAGATGTAGTATCGGTGGAATGCGCAATGTAGGGCAGCAGAGGAATTCACCCTTGCCAGTCGCCAAAATAGGTTCCATATCTACGATGCTGCAGCGGTAAGATGGAATTCAAAGCACATCATTAACTGCTTATCTCACGCTCTTAGGAGCGTCCATTTCAGAAATCACGCATTCCCAAATCGTTTCTTATTGATAGACACCTCTTGAGAATTACGTCTTCTACGTGGATGAATGGAAGAGAAAGATATCGTTGAATTACCCATG
>JAABUH010002594.1_pt1 | contig 17048 bp, 28 predicted proteins | sample 5559121 | NCBI WGS metagenome assembly JAABUH01 (sample SAMN10711871, study PRJNA513364) | rock metagenome | isolation source: Antarctica rocks | place: Antarctica: Victoria Land, Battleship Promontory nord | collected 2015-12-28
GCGGCATAACGCCGCCCGGTCCGCGGCGCGGCAGGCGCTCGGGCGCGAGCGACGCGCCGATGCCCGCAGCGGACGCGGTGCCCTTCGCCGCGCCAGCCGCGCTGGCGGCCGAGCTGGACCTGCCCAACGCGGGGCGCGTGCGCGGCCTGGGCGTGCGCGCCGGCGTGACGCTCGTCGTCGGCGGCGGCTTCCACGGCAAGAGCACGCTGCTGGAGGCGCTGCAGGCCGGCGTGTACAACAAGGCGCGCCCTACCCTAACCCTACCCTACCCTGACCGCCGGCGCCCGCGGCGCGCTGCTGGAGGCGCTGCAGGCGGGCGTGTCCGACAAGGCGCGCGCCGGCGCCCGCCATGTGGCAGGTTTCATTGACGCAGAAGGTTGCTTCTCGGACCGGCCGCGGTTGCGGCCGCGGATGCGCGCGGCGCGCTGCACGGCGGACGTCTCCCTTCGCGCGTGGTCGTTGGTCGTGTGGGCGGGGCCGCTCAGCCACATGCGCGGGAAGACACTTTAAGGTGCAGGGCACCCAGCAGGCTGATGGGCGCAGCTCGTTGACAAGAACTCATGTACTGAGCGCTGCTGCTTGCGACCGCCCACAAGCGATGCGCGCAGCAGCTGGACTGGGGACTCGCAGCGCGGCAGGTGCCGGGGGATGGGCGCGAGCGGGTGGCCACGGTCGCGTCCGCGGTCAAGGCGCGCGCCGTTGCCTGCGGCCTGCTCTCACATGCCGCCTGCTGTGCCCGCCTGTCCGGCGCCCGATGCGCAGGCACCAATGCCGCAGCCCTCTCCAGACACAAACGCAATGACCCGTTGCCTCTCTGCGCACGGGCTCGTAGCAATGGACTGCTGGCTATGCAAGTGCTGCCCAGCTGCTGTGTCCTCTCCATTGCAGTCCTCCCATGGGATGGCGTGTAGGCCGCTCCTGTTCTCTGCAGCAGCAACCACCAGAGACATCAGCTCAGAAAGTGCCAAACCACGTGTTTGGTCCAGTCAAGCTAACGTAAAATCAGTCAAGGTAACATGAAAAGAGCTACGTGTTCAAATGCCAGGCGCGCAGGTGTGTGGTCCAGCCAAGCCAGGACCAACGTCCTGAGTCAAGTGCTGCGCTGCCATGCGCGCAGGTGCGCGCGGAGGACGGGCGGCGCGTGGAGGCGTGCGACATCTCGCCCTTCATCTCCAACCTGCCGCTCGGCGCGCGCCTAGGGACCGTCTCGCACTAGGGTTATGGATACCCTAACCTGCAGTCGGGGAACGGCAGCCTGGTCGAGGTGGCTGTTCCGCCAACTGGAGTGTGTGTCACAGCCGCCATGGAGGATCCCCATGCTGGTTATTACCCTTTGCACAGAGCGGGCTCGACCCTGGACAGGGCGGCCGCTGCCTCCGCGCCCTGAGCGCGCAGCGCGCGCGCCCCGGGCGCAGTCCGCGACACGGCGGCGTTCCGCGCGGCCGACGCGAGCGGCAGCACGAGCCAGGCGGCCGGCATCCAGGAGGCGCTGGAGCTGGGCGCGGCCGCGCTGCTGCTGGATGAGGACACGTGCGCGACCAACTTCATGATCCGCGACGCGCGCATGCAGGCGCGCCGCGCACGGTCAGGTTTAGGGTGCTTGCGCTGCCGGCCGGGCGGGGCGCCCGGCGTCTGTTGGTGTGGGGAACATGCGCCGATCAGAGCGATGCCGCCGCTCTAATTTGCGCCGTCATGCCGCACGGCTGCTGGGACCTGGGTGCTCACGTGACCCCACATGACACGGCACACATGACACGTCCGAGCTCTTGCACTCGCCCTCCAGCCGGGACCCGCGCGGGAATGCCTGTGGCATGCACATATACATGCTGCAGAGCCTTGCGGCAGCAGTTCCAGACTCGACCCGTCGAAAGAAGGCTCACACGAGCTCTGGACGAGCTCTTTAGGGTCCGCAACGCCTTGCAGCCTTGAACAGAACCGGTGCGAAACTCAGGCGCTGGTAGCTAAAGACAAGGAGCCGATCACGCCGTTCATTGCGCGCATCCGCGCCCTGGCAGCGAGCGGCACGTCTGTGGTCATCGTCATGGGCGGCTCCGGCGACTACTTTGGCGCGCCCCGCGGCCTCCTGAGCGCATGCGGCTGAGTGCCAGGCTATGCTGGGCACCCAGGGTTCAGTATGCGCTTGACGGCCTGCAACAGAGTGCAACGCGGGACGTTGAAGTACGGATCCGCATGAGAGAACCCGTACCCACACACGGCACTGTCTGCTGTCGCATGGGTGCAGGAGTGCATGCTGGCATCCCATGTTGATGCCTTCTGCCAGGCATAGCTCCCTGCTCTACCCTATTCTTACCCTAAACCCTCTCTTGGGCATAGCTCGCGATGCAGAGCTGCAGCGCGCAGGCGTGGCCGACACAGTCATCTGCATGGAGGCCTTCCGCGCGCTCCCCACCCTACCAAGACCCTGCTCAACACCCTCTTCTTGGGCGCAGCTCATGACGCGGGGCTGCGGCGCGCAGGCGTGGCCGACACGGTCATCTGCATGGAGGCCTTCCGCGCGCGCGACGTGACCGCCGAGGCGCTCGCGATCGACGCGCGCTTCGGCGCGTCGCCCGCGCTGGGCGAGGGTGGCGGCCTGCCGTACCCGCCCGTGCGCGCGCGCGTACCTGTGAGCATCCTGCCGGGCTCGCCCTCCGGTGCGCCGCCTCACCGCGCATCTGATTCATACCGCTCAGCCATTGCGCTGCTCTCACAAGCTGCTACAGAATCAGAGGTGCGCACATCCAGCACACAAGTGAACAGGGTAACAGCCGCATGTCAACATCTGTTGACTGCGCCCTCCTCTGCTGTCATATAGACAGGACCGGTTGCATGAATGCATGAATGGATCGAATCGACATACACCCACAGCCAAGGCGACTCAGCAAGGGCGCCGGCGCCGCCGTGCGCAGAGCGCGTCAAGGTGCACGTGCGCCAGGCGGGCCTCATCGGCCTGGGCGACCAGGAGCTGGACCTGGGCGCGCTCGCGCAGCTGGTGGAGGTGTCGCAGACGCGCGCGGTCGCCGAGGCGCTGCTACTGCTGCGCCAGGCGCGCGCGCCGCGCCGCGTGCATGAGGTTCAAAGCGCGCCGTCGCCGCGTGGTGACAAGCGCAGATGTCGAACATGGAAGGTGGAAGGGCGGGTAGCCGGCTCCCCCCCCTTGGGGTTCAGCACGGGCGCGGCCGCGGAGCTGCATCCGCACACGCCTCAACCAGTGCGCCAGCATGGACCACGGCAAACAGCACCAGCGTCCAGCCATGAACCAGGCTCAGGCGGACTGAGCGGGCGCGGGCGCGCGGCAGTGGGTGGCGGCCGGCGGCCCGGCGCAGCGGCGCACGCTGGGCCAGCTGCTGGACCGGCTGGAGGCGGCCATGGACGAGGCGGGCCTGGACGCGCTGACGCCGGGGACCCGGCACGGCGGCCTGGCGCGGCCGCGGCGCTTTGACGTCGGCGCCGCGCTCAACCGGCTGCGCTCGCTGCACATGGAGCAGCGGCCGCCGTCGTGATAGCAGGCGGACGCTGCAAGGCTACGCTGAGCTACTGCGCTTGCTGGAACGCACAAGTGGTTCCTGATACTGGCAAATGCGCAGGCGAGGCCTGATGCGGGCTCTGTTGGCACTGTTGGTGTAGAACTCGTCTCTCCATGTCACGTCAACCGTGTTGCGGACAAAAGCAGCTGCCCTGGTTGCGTGAGGAGCTCTAACATGGGTCCTTGCTGGGTTCGCATGGGTGCACAGCAGACGTGTTGCCCTGCAGCCAGTCATTACTTTGGGCTGCACGGTGAAAAGCATGCAGCCCCAGCAGTCTTGCACGCTCGGTCGATGCAAGTTTGCAATAGCACTGACCCCTCAGAGGGCTACATCTGACAGCGCGCTGAGCTGCGCATCACACTGATCACGTCCCCACCTCACCGTCGCTCCCACCAAGCTGTCTGGTTCTGTGACAAGCAAGGCCAGCCGTACTGGCGTCCTGAGACGCCAAGAATGCCATGGGAAGGCTGGACCAGCCCTCCCGGGCGCACACCCCAGCAGCCTCAAGGGCAATGGTCCTGCCGTCTCACGGTGGCAATGGCGATGAGGGCACGGGGCGGCTGAGCAGCCGCCGCCGCCAGAAACGGGTTGCCGTGCCGCCCATCTAGAGCAATGGACCCAAGCTTGGGGCAAGTCTACGCGCCGTCCGCAGCACGGCATGCGCTGGAACGGCAGCGCCCATGAACGCGCTGGCTCCCTATGGCTCTAGACCTCGCCTCTCATGTTTCCAAGCCAACTCGTGAGCCACCTAGCTTGCGCCGCACCGGGTATGGCCCCGGCTGTTGCGCAACCCACCTACCCTGCCTGCCCACGCTCTCGCGCCCCTAGATGGGCATGGAAGCTCCAGGACGGCGAACGCCGTCATCGAGGCCTGCCAGTGCTCCCTCTCATACGAATGCACAGGTACCCACATCAGAGCAGATACAGGGGCTCACTCCGGCATACACGATCGCGCTCGCTGTTCAGACGTGCTAGGACGACTCCACGGCTGGGTGCCAACCATGGGGGACAGCGCGCATAGAGAGCAGGGCTCCGGCGCGTCTGCACGGACGCGCCAGGAGGGCGGACCCTAAAGGTGAAAGAATTCTGCAGCGCCCAGACAACCACTGTTTCTCCTAAAGTGGTCCCTGTCGCGGGCCCGCTTGCCCGCAGCGGCCGCAGGCCGCGTCAGCGCAGCAGCGGGATCAGCAGGTACTCCGCGTAGAAAAGCTTCCAGATGAACATGTAGCAGCGCGCAATGGCGGCGCTGCTGCCCAGGTCGGTCTGCCGCGCGCGCCGGAGCAGCGCCGCGCCCAGGGCTGCATGCAGGCCCACCGTCGCCACGCGGCTCCACCACACCTGCGCCCGTCCACCGCCAGCTCAGCGGCTGCCTGGCTGATGACCACTCTGTGGGCATGTTGCGCATGGACATGAGCCCTGCTGCTCGATAGGGCGGTTGGTGCTGTGCTGGCAGACAGCAGGCCGGCTGTAGAATGCAGCGCACATGAGCGGCAGCCCAGCACTGGCGCGCTTCTGGAACGGCACCGGCACGCTCACGAACAGCACTGCCCGGCCAGCGCGCTGCCGGGCGGCCGCGCCTGCGAGGCCAGGCCCATGCAGATCGCGCCCAGGTACGCCGCCTCCAGCATGCCGATGCACGCCCAGAACACGCGCGGGGCGCCCACGCGCACGCTCAGCGTCCGCACGCCCTCCTGCGCGCGCGGCCGGGACGCCCTGGGTGCTTTACCCAAAGGGGACAGGATGCGTCTCGAGGGAACTAGCGGCGCACTGGGTGTCACCACACGCGTGCGCGCCTGCATGGCACGAGCGTGCCCGGGCATGCCACAGAGCATCAGCGCGACGCCGCGCGGGCGGCGGGAGGCCACGGCATGGCATCCCGCCGCCCGCGCGCCGCCTGTGACATGCGGCCGCGCATTCCGCCCACCGCGCAGCCTGGCCGGCGCCGGGCGGCAGGCCCGGGCGCGCGCCTGCCGGTCGCCCGCGACGTCCGGGATGTCCTTGAACAGCGCGATGACCGCGCTGAACACCAGCATGAAGGCGACGGCGAACAGCAGCGGCCGGCTGGGCGCCAACGCAGCGTTTTGCGCGCCCAGCGCCAGCTTCATGTGGCCGTAGAAGCCCAGCTGCACCATGACCGCCCTGGCGCGCCGCACGCATAGGGTTAGGGCTTTGGTAGTCACTCCAGGCTCCCCTACTCTATCCTGATGCTCGTCGCAGCCAGGGCCTGGAAACAACATCACACGCTGCATGCAGCCATGCCTGACGCCCGCCGCCGCCCCAGCAAACCAGTCCTTTGCGGCGGGCTTTGCCCAGACCTTGTGCAGCACTGTCGGTGCGGGCCATGCCAGGCTCAAGTCACGCACAGCCTTGGCAGCAGCTGTACCATGCGGGCAGCGCGCGAGCGCGCGGCCGCCGCAAGCGCGTGCCGCTTCCAGCGCAGGTCACTTTAACGCTACCCCTGACACGGCCGCCGCACCGCACGGCCAGGATACATGCGGCCGCTGCGAGCGGATGCGGCTTCCAGCGCAGGCCAACCCTGACCCTAACCCTGACTCCAAGGCGCACCGTACGGCCAGGATGCACGCGGCCGCCGCGAGCGGGTGCTGCTTCCAGCGCAGGCCGGGCAGGTCAGTGGAGTAGGCCACGCCCAGCGCCAGGCTGCCCGCCAGCGTGGCCATGAGCGGCGGCGAGCGCGCGGCCGCGCCGAGCGCCAGCGCGGCCGCGCCGGTCGCCGCCACAACGCCCGCCGCCGTGCGCATGCTGAACTCGCCGCTCGCCAGCGGCAGGTAGGGCTTGTTGACCTGCCGCGCATCGCGCAGGGTTGAGCAACGCTTGCACAGGTATGATGGCTGAGCGATGGGGATAAGATGTTACGTAGTACATAAGCACAACTATCAGCCTGCCGCGCCGGATAAACCCACACGAGTATGTGCGCTCGCGGGCACCCGCTGCGGCTGCGCATGAGCTGCAAACACGCACAGGCCAGACATAGTGCCGCAGCGCCGCAGTTGCTACAGCTACGCGGCACAGCCGTGCAACTGGAAGGCCGTGCGCCCGCTTCTTGGAGCAGCTTGCCCCCTGTCTACGGTCTCACAGTTGAGAAAGAGGTCCCGAGCAAGGGCTTTTGTGTGAATTTTGCCGCTGGCCGATGCGCCATGCAGTTGGTGCACGGCCACAGCATGCACAGCAGGGGGCAGCGCACCTTGTCTATTGCCACAGCAGGGGGCAGCGCACCTTGTCTATTGCCACATCAAAGATTTGGTTGATGCCGACGATGCAGATGTTCATCAGCAGCGCCGGCACCAGCGCCGTCAACAAACCCCACAGCGCGCGCCTCGACACGGCGTCCGGCCCCTGCCACGCCACCGGGAGCAGGTGTGCGCTGCATAAGGGTGGCCACACCACGCCGACATATTGCAGCCTCACACAGCGTCGACAGCACTGCGTGTGACGGCATGGAGCGGCGTAGCAGCCCGGACGACTGGGGCGCACGCCGACAGGCCACAAGCGCCCGAGCCAAGGCCAGACCGTGCGCACACAGGGCGGGCAGGCGCGGCCAGGCGCGCGCACCACGGCGAGCGCGGACACCGACACGATGCTGATGAACGTGCCCAGCATCGTGTGCGGCCGGCTGAACTGGTACAGCGCGGCCAGGAATCGCGGCGCGCCGGCCAGGCGCTGCCCGAGCTCGGCCGGCACCGCGGGCGCGTCGCCGCCGCGGTGCCGCACGAGCTCCACCTCCACGCCGGCATCCATCGCCGCGCAGGCAGGTTTTGGGAACCCTGGATGACGCCCTGGTCTGCCCTGCGGCTGCCGCGGCGCGGCGCAGAGCCAGCGCGCGCGCCGCCTGGGCCCCGCATGCGCGCGCGCAGGCGCGCCGTAGGCGCCCGCGCTCATGAACGGCCGCCGCACCAGCGGGCAAGCCGCGAGGCCTGCAGGCCGGTCGGCTGCATCAGTTTTGTCGGCAGCGGGTAGCCACAGCACACAAGGCGGCCGGCGCCATGGAGTTGATAGGCATGTGTGTCGCAAACAGCAAAAAGCGCGCACCCCCAATAGAGTGGCCTGCCTACACGACGCTTCTTCCCATGACCACAGTGCTGGATCGGCTCACAGGCAATACAGTGCAGCATCCCAGCGCCCTACGAGCATCGCGTGCGGGCCGCACCAGGCCTGCAGGTGGAAGTAGCGCCTCCCCTCTCAGCGCTGGGCGCGCAGGCGCCCGAGCAGTGTGCGCCCACCGCCATAAGCGCAAAGTCCGTGCCGATTCAGGCCTAGACGTCAGAGCACATACGGCACTCTGCGGAAAACAATCGGTTCTCCAAGATAACACGGAGCGCTTGCTCCAACACACTACAGAGGCTGCAGATGCACCAAGACTGCTGCACTCGCCAAGCGTCAAGCCTATCCTAAAGCGCCTAGTCAGAATAGTTCTAGGAACGGTGTAGCAAGCACAGCGTCGTCAGGACTTGCTCATCTATTTTGGATGGACATTTGCAGCCCATCCCAGGGTTGGCAGGCCCTCTTCAGCCCGGAACGGTGAGAGCCCAGGCGGCCTGCAGCAACAAAGTTGTAGGCTTCAAAGACTGGCTTACGTATGAAGTAACTGTTAAGCTGAGCCTGTTGCAGCGTAGAGAAGTAGAGTGTGCCAGGTCCGTACGGTACATCATGTAGTTCCTGGAGCCAGTCTCTGCAGCTGTGGTCTTCAAAGGCGCAATGTCCAAGCTGGCCGGCAGGAAGCGGCCCCTGGACGCCGCAGAGAAAGCAATCAACACCGACAAGAAGAAAATAAAAGGCCCTGATGTGCGCACCGCTTGCTCACCCTCAGGCCGCTGGTCACAGGCTGCATAATCAATAGTGTCCTTTATCTGCAAGCAGGAGGTCCTGGAGCAAGTGGACAAGCTGCGTGCGCTGGTGAAGAAGGAGCCCGCCCGCGCAAAGTGAGTTATTAACCTCCTGTTGCGCTGCAGTCTGTAGTGAAACTGTAGTTACTGTTATTACATTGCCTTATCTCACTTGACACCCGTCGGCGACAGGACGCTTGCGGAGCTGGGCCTGCCGCAGGCGTGCCGCGAGGTGGTGGAGAAGGATGCAGACGCGGTGCTCGACGAGGTGGAGGCCACACTGTACACGGTGGCTGCTACCATCTTGCAGGGCGAAGGCTTCTCATACGACGTACCCTCGCGCTCAAAGGTAGTTATGCCGCTGCCGCCCAGGCTGGCAAGGGCAAAGCATATCGCAAGATGTTGTGCTGCCAAGCAAACATGGCTGCCAGTGACACTGTTCCTGCTGCAGAAAGAAGTGGCCAGCTGGGGCTGCTGAAAATATGGACAGCATGGACGACAGGGCAACCAGATGTATGTGCCGGAGCTGGACCGCATTGTCCTCAAGGACGTGTGCGGGCAGCGGCCGTTCGCCAACACGCAGACCAACCGCAAGGCCGTCATTACGACGCGCGTGCTGGGGCTGGTGCACGAGCTGTGTCAGAAGCGCATCCACGTGACCAAGCGCGACCTGTTCTACACAGACGTCAAGCTGTTCCAGGCGCGCACCCGCCGGCCGCGGCTTGCAGGCTCGCGCGTGTCTGCTCGCGCGGCACACCTATTTCTCGTGCGCTTTTGGAAACTCATTCCTTCTCACCAGCCTGTGTCTCACGCCTGGTGCTATCCTCCTTTGGAAAGTCATTCCTTGTCTCCGGCCTGAGGCTCACGCCTCGTGCTCATTCTCCTTTGGACACTCAGTCCTTCTTTTCAGCCTAAGCCTCACGCGAGTGCTTGTTGTGCTTGTGCGCCAGGACCAGCTGCAGTCGGACAATGTGCTGGAGGATGTGGCGTGCATGCTCGGCTGCACGCGCAGCAGCCTGCACGGTGCGCCGCCGGCCGGGCCGCCCGCCCGGCGCGCGCGGCCCTGGCGCTGCCGGGCACTCCGCCGGCGCATGCGCTGTGCGTGGACGGCGTGTCAGTGGGCAGGGCGCCAGACGACTCTCTGCGCCACCGCATGGCCCGGCGCTCTGTCTGTAAAAGATGGCCAGTGCTCTCCTCGCCGCTGGGCTTGGGCTCGGGTGAGGGTGCATGGCAGCTCCCCTGTTTCATGGGAGACATGCTGCGAGTGCATGGCCAGAGGCCTGCAGCCTCAGGCACGTCCAGCCTTATTACCTTAACCCTACCTTATGCTGCACAGTGGTGGCGTCGGAGAAGGGCGTGGTGGTGGGGCGGCTGAGCTTCCGCGAGGACGGCGACCTGATCAACTGCCAGCGCATGGGCGTGGGCGGCAAGGCCGTGCCGCCCAACGTGGACAAGGCGCGGTCTGCCCTGCTCAACTGCATCATGCGGCCGAGCCGCCTTGCAAGCGCGCCCGGCACACCAACATCAGGAGGCCATGCTGTTTGCTGTTCGAGGAGCTTCGGAAGGCAGGGTGGTATCACACTTAGGCAGGGTGGTATCACACTGAGTTGTAGGTCTAGGGCAGGAGATGGCGGCCCCCCTGCCACTGGCAGCGGCGACGGCGCGCGGCGCCGCAGGTGGCGGACATCCGCAGCGACGCCTTGTTCATCCTGCTGGTGGAGAAGGACGCGGCCTTCATGCGCCTGGCCGAGGACCGCTTCTACAACACCTACCCCTGCATCATCCTCACGGCCAAGGGCCAGCCGGACGTTGCGACGCGGTGCCGCCCTGCGCCTGCTGCCTGGCCGCGCCCTGCCCTGCTGAACTTGCGCAGCGCTCTGCGCAGCCTGCCATCAGTCTCGTGTGCGGGCTTGGCCACTGACGCAAAACCTGTACAGGCTGCAGCGATGCACGTGTCGATCCATCAGGCCTTAGACTGAAGCCGATGGTTACACCAGACATGAATCACGGATATAGGAAGGTGCAGTAGGAGTCACCAGAGCATGCTCGTGCGCCAGGCTCTTCCTGAAGCGGCTGCGCGACGTGCTGCGGATACCGGTGCTCGCGCTGGTCGATGCGGACCCGTACGGCCTGAAGATACTGTCAGTGTACATGAAAGGCGTGTGCTTGCTCATAGGCTGTTATGCTGTGTACCATCTGGGTGACTCACAGGGAGCACATGGGCTGCACAGTGTATGGCAATCTTAAGCTTTGCGCACTGTGTGAGAGCACACTCTTGCTAGCAGAGCTGCGTCACGCCGCCCAGCTGCTCAGCTTGGGGGCGCCGTTGCCCTGATGCTATCACAGTGGCTGGCATCGCACATGGACCGTCAGCAGCCGGGCGCGCCCGCAGCCGCGCAGGCAGCATGAACATGTCGTACGACAGCAGCAACCTGACCACGCCCGACATAAAGTGGCTGGGCGTACGGCCATCCGACCTGGACCGCTTCAACATCCCGGAGCAGTGCCGGCTGCCCATGACCGACGAGGATATCAAGACCGGCAAGCGCCTGGTGCGCCACTGCTGGCAGCATGCTTTTCTATTGAGACACACGCGCGATTTCAGCACACTGGATTGACTCAGCACTGCACCCCTGTCAACTGCTGAAGTGTGTGCGTCTCTAAGCAGCACTGCCATGCAACACCTGGTTGCGCAGTGGAGCTCGTCATCCGAGCGCTGACTTGGGCATCAGCTATAGACGCGCAAATGTGCTCAAAGCATTGTCCTGCTGCTGCAGTGCGACCTTGCGCTCGACACACAGGTTAATAAAAAAGCTTACCTGTTTACAAGCCTGTTCGCACGCCTTGGCCTTGCGCATGATGGGCGTCTGACGCGGGAGGGCGGGCGCCGCGCAGCTGGAGGAGGAGTTTGTGCAGGCCAACCCGGCGTGGGTGCAGGAGCTGGAGATCATGGTGGCCAGCAAGGTCAAGGCCGAGATACAGGCGCTTTCGTCGTTTGGCTTTCAGTACCTCTCGCAGGTGCGGCGCTGCTCGGCATGTGTTTTTTAGGGCGACTGGGGTTGCACGCAGCGGCTGGTCAGCATTGAGAAGAATGTGTCTCAACTATGTGGTAGTGGTGGCCGGCGCACCGCTGACAGCTGTCAATGCGCAGGGCAGCAGCAGTGGTTGCATGCGCACTTACCTTTGTTTGTAGGAGCGTGCATGTCAGCCAGGAGTGCGGTGTTGCAAAGTGGCAAGCTGCGGAACGCCTGTGCATTTTTGGCATGCATAGTCTCATGCGCACCTCATGTCATGACACGCGTCCAGCCATGCCAGCTATGTTGGCTGCAACCGGGCTGACCTTGATTCTGCATGCAGGTGTACCTGCCACTGAAGCTGCAGGAGGGCGACTGGATCTGAGGCCGGCACGCCCTGCAGCCTGCTGGAGCTACTCGTGCATGCGGCTGCTGCTGCTGTGCATGCATGTGGATGCAGCGCATGCTCGATGGTGCAAGCCAGTATATGCAGCATGCCTATAGATACTGTTACACTTGAGCAGCTATATCAGGCATCTGTTGTAGCATCCCCCCGCCCTCTGCGTCAGTGCATGTGCATGCTGCGTGTCTCGCTACACCACGTCCGCATCTTTACATGAGTCGTACTTCCACAGCGCCCCACAGCAGGATACTGCTGCATGCATCAGGACCATGTTACGGTCTAGACCCATGTTCGACACTCTCTTGCAACAGGTGGCATGTCATGAGTGGGAGGCGACATATTTCCCGCCCACGGGCGAGCTCGGTGGCATGCCGAATATGGAAAAGAATCAGACAGTCATCAGCCAGTTTTGAAAGTTTCACCTTGAACACATATGCGACTTGCCGCTGCAAGGCGAGCTGTTGTACGATGATTTAAAAAGGAGGTTCAGAGGCCCTGCAATTTGTGCTGCCCGCCACTGACCGCCGTGTCTCCCGACTCGCCAGCTAGAGGGGATGGGACGGGTACTGTGGGGACAGGCGCCAAGGCCTCTAGAGGGTGGCTGTGCACCTACAGTCTGCAGATGCTTGTGCAGAGGGGCGGTCCGCAGGTCCTTGCTTTCAGGCCAGCCAGCACACAGGGCACGGAGAGGCTTGGAGCGGCAAGTGCTGCATCCACATGTGCCTGCAGCACCGTTGTTGGTGAGACAGCGCAGAGTGCGGCGCCTGCAGAGCGGTGTTACGTGTGCAAGCGGCACAGGCGACTCGCTCTGGCACAGCAAGTATGACAGCCAGATATTCAGCCTGGCAGTTCCTGCGCTTTTCTCCATTATCCTGGTGCGCTTGGCGAGCTGTTGCACTCGCTCTTGTTTAACAAGTTCGATGCCTCCAACGAGTGCTCCATACCTGCTCCTTGTCTGATGTGATGTGTACGCATATTGAAGACGACAAGCTTGACGCAGGACCCCACCATGAGTCTTGTCGACACTGGTGAGCACCTGATTTGGATGTTGCCTCGTTCTTGGCCTGCCACAGTGCACTTGCACACCCACTGAGCCAGGCAACTCTCGCTCTGACAGCCACACGCGGCCTGTGCACCAGCGCTGGTGGGGCGCCTGGGCGCTGCACAGCTGGGAGCAGTGGGCCTGAGCACCATCTTGTTTGGTTTCGCTGGTGCGCCACTGCAGCCCGACCCGTTGAGCGTTTTTCCAGTGTCTAAAAGCCAGCTTATTCTCACGGTGTCAGTCTGCGTCATCAACATGCGAGCAACGCTCCTGGCTGTGCGGTGCAGCATTCTGCTGGAACTTCCTTTTGATTTTGACGACCCCCAAGGTCGCTGCCGCAGTCGCGTGCAGCGACTATGACACAGTGCGTGGCGCTCGCCCGCCCACGCCATGCTTGCCCTGCACACTTCGCTCAGCCGTTGCGCGTGCCTTTCTCCCCTACTTGCTCCTGGGCTCGTGCCCTCTGTCTCTTGCGAACACACGTCGCTACCTGCAGCGAAGCATGCATGCTTTTTCACTGCTTTGCCAGGACCACACTGTCGCACAGTCATGCCGCTCCCGCGCGTGAGGTATTGCTGCTGTGAGAAGTCCGCGCATATGAGCCATGCCTGGCAGTGCGTAGGAACAGCGCGTGCTGACCTCCGCATGCGCAGGCGTCGCGGGTGACCGCGGAGGGCCTGTGGGTTGCAGCAGCGTGCGGGGTGGCGGTGGGTGCGGCAATGGCGGCGGGCGCGCCGTTGCTGGTCGCCGTGGCCGGCACGCCGCCCGAGGCGCGCGCCGGTGCCCGCTTTTGCGGGTGAGCCTCATGCGTGCCTGACTGGCAAGCAGGCCGGCAAGCAGGCTGGCGTGCCAAAGTGAGGTGGCGTGTGCCATGGACGGGCGCACTGGGTGGCGCACTTGCTGAGGGCAGGCGGCTGTACTCTTTTTTTGCTGCCAGCGGTCTGCGTGCGCGTCGCATTGCAGCTCTGCACATCTGCGATCACAGCTTCATGGTATGTTTGTGGGGCCGCATCGCTCCGACACCCGCACCCTGTGCAGGTCGCGGGGCATGCGGTGACCTTCCTGCGGTGCCGTGCGCTCGCGTGCCCGGCGCTGCTGTCGCTGTACGTCGCGACGGGCAGCCTGCGCGGGCACCAGGACACGCGCACGCCGCTGCAGGCGGCGCTCATTGCAAACGCCGTCAACCTCACGCTCGACATTGTGCTCATATTCGGGCTGGGCTTGGGCGTCGCCGGGGTGCGCGCCAGCGCTGGTAGCTGTTGAACTGGCTCGCCCGACTGCTTGCACGTGGACTGCCTTTGACGAGCGCGCTTCTAAAAAAGCCATACATGGCGGGCGCAGCAGTCGTTCAGCTTGCTGTGCGCGCTGTTACAAGAGCTAGATCTGCTTGGCCAGGTCTTCGCTGATAACTGCACTTAAGCCAGGGGAAGCTAGAAGGTGTGGACCAGCTGAAGGGGAAGCCCGCTGCACAGCAGCTGGGGCTCTGGTCCGCTCAAAACACGTCATTGCTTGAGCCCTTTGCGCACCCAGGGGCAGCATTACTCCGCGATCTGCATCGTCACTGCTTGAGCGCCGCCGCAGGCGGCGCTGGCGACATCGGCCGGGCAGTACGTTTGCATTGGCCTGCTGCTGCGGGCGCTGCGGCGGAAGCGCCTGCTGCAGGCCCGGCACCTGTTCCCGCCGCCGTCGTTCGGTATTGTGGCGCCGCTGCTCAAGGTGGCCACCGCCGAAACCGCTGGGTTCGAGTGGTTGCCAGGCGCGGGCGGTATAGGGGCGTGTTCAGCAAGCACGCGCATGCTGTGGATACAAAGCCTCAGGACTCAACGAAGCAAAATGTGGTAGCCTTTTCACATTGCTTGCAACACAAATCTGAGCACTGTTGCGGTCCCGAGCACTGTTGTGATGCTGAGCACTGGGACCACACACAGGTTATCGTCTGTTGCAGCAAGGCAAAAGGATTAAGGGCGCCTGGCGCGCACTGTGCGAGGAGGCGCCGCTGCGATAGCTGTGCACGGCTGCTCTGCAGGCTGTGTGGCCGCCGGATGCGTGGCCTTGGTGAAACCGGGAGACCTTGTGCACCGACCTTGCATTACTGGAAGGGGAATGTGCTCACAGGTGTGCAGCGGCGCATGCCATGGGGAAGGCATAACCCAGACTCGCCGCTGCGCAGTCAGGGCTGGCGCTGTCGCTGCGCAACCTGAGCACCATGGGCGCGATCGTGTTTGGCACGACGGTCGTCAGCGGCATGGGCACGGCCAGCCTGGCGGCGCATGAGATCCTGCGGCAGGCGCGGCCGCAAGCCGCTCCCCGCCCGGCTGTCACTAGGAGCTTATTGCTCTTGCTCTGGGGCCACCCTTAGCTGCGTGTGCCTTGTTGTTGCCAGTGCCCGGGCTATCAACGCTGTTGTGGGCAGCATCGCCACGCAGACGCATCATGAACCCATGCTGAGCTCAAGCCACCACATGCACAGAAAGCGCTGTAAAGAGCGCCTTTGGTCTAGCATTGATGCATGTAAGTAATCATCAGGAGAGTTCATCCACATGCAAATGCCTAGCTAGTATCTAGCTAGGCTGGATAGCCAAGGTAGCCGATCGCCCCGCGCCCGCGCGCAGCTGTTCATCTTTAGCATCCAGGTCTTCTCGGCGCTCGACATCGCCGCGCAGACCATGGTCGCTAGCTTTGCGTCGCAGCAGGTCCGCCCGCATGGTGGCGTGCACGGGCGGGAGTGTGAGCTGCGGCACATGCTCCTGTGGACGTGCGCCTGTCGGGTGCATGACACTGGTATTGGGGCCATGCACAGGCTCATCCTCCGGCTCCACCAGCCGTACTCATTGCATGAAGAGCACGGCATCCACTGATTGCGTTGTTTGGTCAATGTCAGCAAGCCTGTAAATGCCCTAGATCAGGAGGCGGACATCACGAGGGGTCGTTGGAGGCCCGCGCAACCTAAAACCAAATTCCGCCTGCACCGAACCAAAAAGCCTGTTGCGCGTCATGCGCGGCAGGAGCGGCGAGGGGACGCGCGCGGCGTACTGCTGCGCCTGCTGCAGATTGCGCTGGGCCTGAGTGCGGTCATCAGCGCGGCGCTGTTGGCGGGGCGCACGCGGCTGCCGCTTATCTTTTCGCGCGACCCTGCCGTCGTGGCGCTCGTGGCGGGGATTGTGCCCCTACTCGCAGTCTGCATGGTGCGGCCGGGCGTGAACTTCAGCAAACACAGCCTGGGCTGGCTTGCACAGTCCATCACGTGGCAGCTGGCTCGGTATTGCAGCAACTCTGCATGGGCTCTTCCCATGCCGGCAGCTTGGTAACGCAGTAATGTCAGGGCGCTGTTTGTCAGTGGGCCTAGCAGCGCGGCTCAGAAAGGGTGCCGCGGAGCATATTTGCACATACACAGCAAGGGCAACACAGCACAATGTAGTAGGACATACACAGTACGGGCGGCACAGTGTACTATAGGAGATGCGCGTGCCCGCGAGTGTCATACTTTTTACCTAGAGAGGGTCCGGCCGGGCGCAGCCGCTGGACGCGGCTGCGGCCGTGATGGACGGCGCGCTGCTGGGCGCGTCCGAGACGGCGTATGTGTCGCGCGCGGCGCTGGCGGTCGCTGCGCTGGTCGCGGCCGCGCTGCTGGCCACGCGCCAGTGCGGCGCGCCGCTCTTCTTCGTCTGGCGCGCGCCCGCCGGGCTGCCTGCCTGCGCGTGCCTGCTGTGACAGGCCTGACGTGACCTGCACCAAGCCACGAACCGCTTTGTTGGGGGACGATGTATGCTATATATATATGTCGGACCCCCTGTGGTGATGAGCTTTCTGTGTTAGGGCATCGTGATATGCATGCTTGCCTTCTAAATGTGGCAAGCTGTCACCGATAGGCCCGAAGGGGCCTGTATTCGATGCTGCTGCGGGTCCTACAAAATACTGCACGCAAGAGGTCGCATTCACGACAGACACACATATTCTAATGTGCGCTGTGCCTGCAGGCTCTCCCTCAAGGGTCTGTCGACTGGGCGCACGATCACTGGCGCGCTGCGCGTGAGCTCGCCGGGCAACCCGCTGTCAGAGGCGTGGCGGCCCGCGCCCGCGGCCGACGGCGCGCGGAGTGTGGCTGACGCCACCGCTCAGGCATCGGGCAGGGCCGCCTTGCACACTGGGGATGCGGGTGCGGAGGTGGCTGCCAGCAGTGCGGGGCTGGCGGAGGACAGCACAGCGGTGTCGGCGGGGAAT
>JAABUH010002595.1_pt1 | contig 17042 bp, 18 predicted proteins | sample 5559121 | NCBI WGS metagenome assembly JAABUH01 (sample SAMN10711871, study PRJNA513364) | rock metagenome | isolation source: Antarctica rocks | place: Antarctica: Victoria Land, Battleship Promontory nord | collected 2015-12-28
CACAACAGGGTCGCACAAAGACCCAAGCCGGGGCGATTGGTAGCGTGAAGCACATGGCATGTTGGCTGCGGGACGGCTTGATTATTGTTATTGCTGAAGTGGGGATCAAATGATTGGGGATCCGAATCTGCACACAAGAGGCGTGGATACGGCTACTCAGTCCGTAGGTACGGAAGTACAGTATCTAGACTGCAGGAAACAGGGCTCCTTAGTGCTTTACTTGTGCGCGGGGTGGGTCGTGGGTGTGTGTGGGTGTGGGTGTGGGTGTGGGTGTGGGTGTGGGTGTGTGAGTAAAGGTACCTCAGGTACCTTGAAAAGTACGACTTTAGTGAGCAAGGTAAAGTACCCAGAAGGTACCTACGGTTGGGTGCCAGCTGTGTGTGAGCTGGCTGCTGGTCCAGCTTGGAATCGCTGCTTGACGCATACTAAGGCCCGATTAGGAAAAGAGGGCCACAAAGTCTTTGTGTTTGCATAATTTCAACAGGGATCTGACAGTGACAGGGGCAAGGCCTTTCGACTTTGTCGACAGGCATCTAGGCCATCAAGGAACAATGAATGACACAAAACCCGCCAGACGGATGGGAGATTCCTTGCCAACATCCAGATCGTTGGAGCGGCTAACCGAAACCCTTCGAGCATGTTGGCCCAGATATGTTTTGCGTGCTGTCCCTCCCCCCCACCCACCCACTTACTGTGGATCTTCGGAGAAAGACAATCAATAATATACTACGTAGAATATTAAAAACGTGGGCATGCAGTCTACAGACTTTCGGTCATCACCTGCTGTTTGTATTCTATGTTGATGTTGAAACCTTGCACTCCACCAAATGTGCCGGTTCCCAAGAAATCCTCGGAGGCAGCCAAAAGCCTAATCATGATACAAATTCCCCGATGCACGCACAGTCATATCAAAGACTCATTTGCCCATCAAATGACGGCGCCGAAACTGCGTGGTCAAGCGCAATCTCCTACTACGTAAGGTAGTGGAAAGGCTCTAGTGATCCCGCGTTGAATGGGAAAGCTGGAAACTGGTCGCGCCGGATAACCCTGATTGCCTCTCAGATCAGCGGCTTTGTTCTAAGCGAGCATTTACTTGGCCTTATGTTTCCCGGCAGCCTAAAGTAGAGTCCTTTCGTATCCGCAAGAGACAATCAACGTCAAGCCGGCAGCGCAGCCAAGCTGCAAAGTTCGGATCCTGCTTCTTCAACATTCTTCATATTCTAGAGCTCTAAAGAGGAGTTAGAGCCTCAATGGGACTTTGGGCGCTCGACTCCTGACTTCCGATGACCTTGACAGTGCCTTTTCAAGAGATCAGGAAACCCGAGGATACGGTTTAACATTGACCTACTCCGTACTCTAGCGGCAAAGTACAAGTATGAGCATGGGTGAGTCAGTATAAGCCTATCACCGTCGGCTTCCTTCCCCATATTTCCAGCTTTCGGCCACAACCGAAGAGCGACCCCATTTTGGCTTCCCACGAACACATGCGCCATGGCTTTTGGCTATCGTCTCAGATCGCCTGGGAAACATGGCATGAATGGATTCAGACATGTTCTGGATACAACTGCTTAGACTCCTCATCAGAACCATGCTACAGGACGGATTGGGACCTGCAAAGGGCTGGTCTGGTGATAGACTAGGCAATGGCCTCGCTGCGAGTGCAGACTGAGGGGACGGACCAAATCGCCAAAACGCGAGATGACTTCACTCGTGAGCTGAAAATGCTCATTTGGCCTTTTGACCCTGGCCTCGGAGCTAGCCGGACATGTGGCACTTGCACCGAAGATCATGCACGTCCTAGGGGGGCAGTGACACGTGAGGGTGCAATAATTGTAATCCTCGAGTCGTACAGATCTTGCGGCCGTAAGACCAATGCTGCAATCAACAATGGTATGGTTGGGTGCTTGAGTGCTTGATAATGAAAGAATCATCCCCATTGTGTGTTGGGTGTGGCACCATCAGCACGGAAACCTCCTTGACCCATGCCAGCATAAGCGAGAGCGAACTATCAGCGGCATGCACGGTGATGCACCTAGCTGCTTTGGATCATCCTTACGTGAGACCGGTGTGGCTGTCTGCTGCCTTCTCTATAAACCCTCGTGTCACAAGGCTACCGTATCACAAGCAGACTCTGGACACTGCTGTTGCGTACCAGCTCTTGCTATTGCGAGCGGTATCGCAGCGGATTCCGAGTTGTATATCGCTTGATTCATGTACAAAACGAAAGGGTACGTACGGTAGGTAGAACTAGCAGCCATACTGTATCCAACCTAAGGCACCGTGCTGCAAAGCCCAGTAGTACGGAGTACCTTATGCATCATCCCAACTCCCACGCAATGCAGACATGTACTGTATCCAGTTCCCCAGACGCCCTGACACCGAAGATCTCCAAGTGCCACGTGGAGGAGCCCGAATAGGCAGCCCATCGGACGTTGGGCGCTCCAGATCGCAGCATCTGGACCGCTCGCCTGGATTTCGAGTATGTATTGCCAATGAGGCTTGAAGTGTCTGTACCACATTCATCGTTGTACGAGTTCCTCGAGTATGCTTAGCATCTCTGCTCTTAGTCAAAACTGAAAGGATTCTTGCAGCGGGTGATTTGCTGCTTTGCGTCCCCGGTTGTTGGTAGGTGGGCCTGGCACGGAGACGTGGCTGATTGATATTCTAAGGGAGATGTCGACAATACCTTAAGGTATTGTTGGGGTCCGGTTGCTTGCGATATCGGGGAAGCTTCTTGACCCTAATCTCGCTTAAAGGCGACTAGCCTCAGGGGAATGAGGCTTAAAATGTGATCGACGGCTTACGGAGGTATCGACCTGGATGAAAGCTCCGTGACATCTCGTAATCGTTGTGTGGGTCTTCAAATCAGCAGTGTGTTCCGCTTGTGGGACGGTTTTGGTTTGGTGATGCCATCGCTACTGCTCATATCTGTGCCGAATTTGTCGTTGTTCAGCCTGTACTGTTCTGTGTATCTAAATCTTTGGCACGTTGATGTTGAGGCTAGTCAGCATCTGATTGATTAGGATTGCTTTCTGCAAGTCCTGCCATGCTACTTCACCTTCAGAAAGAAAAGAGTTCCACAAACACTCCCAAGGCCTTGGTTTGCTATCAAACCCAAAGCAGGCAGTCGGACGGGCCATAACGCTCAATCCATAGCCATCTCAAGAGAGGTTTTGGGGAGCATGACCCTCCGCTGGGAACTCGACTGTAGAGTGAGGGTATGGAAACAATATACCAAGCATCGCAGGTTCCCCATAAGGTATGGCAACCCCTCTAGGAGCATTCCGTAAGCAGCACGTGGTGTAGTCAAGGAGCATGAATAGAGGATCTGGCTAAAGAGGCGAGGGTGAGACAGGGCAAGTCGTAAATCATACAGATGTTGCTCATGGGGATGGCGTGGTTGCTCTGTTAGCACCGAGTGCGTGACACTTTTAATGTCTAACATTCTCCAGGGTTGTGGTGTTGAGGCAGATGGAGTGAGGAGAGCGGAGCGGTAGGGAACGGAGCGAGGTAGGATGAGGTGGAAGAAGAATGAAAGACAGGATGGATATTGAGCCACAGAATCAATTGATGGCGCAGTCCACTAACGGTGTCTGGCAGAGATTTGTTAATATGAAGCAACATTTCTGAATCCGAGCTGGACGGTAAGAATAGCTATCTATCTGCTTTTTTCTATGAGATACTGTTCTAGACATGCTGTATGCGATCTGCTCATGAAGCCACATGTCGTGATGGTTCTGTGAGACTCAATAGCTGTAAGGAGGTTGCCAACCATGACCCGCTCTGATGTTTGCTGAAAGTACCGATGCCGTCTAATATCTGCTGTGCTTTGGTTGTAAATGAGCTCTGAACCTTGAAGCTCTGGTAGATTTCCACTGCTCGCCGTAAAAGCGCTGCGCTGGACCTGCCGTTGCTGTGATAAAAGAATGCTGTGCTTTTGACCCATAAATCATGCCCTGCTATGAATTTGTGTCCTGTTTGCTCTGCTCCACCTCTCCAACCAGGTGTCTCTGTCCCTAAGTGCTTACCCGCCACCGTGCCTCCCATTCTCCAACCAGAGCGGATAAGCAAAATCACGGTTAGTAATGTCTCCTGTAATCAGTCGCTTTCCTGCCAAAACTTGACCAGCGAAAGCCACCTTGCGATTCTACCGCCCATCACTAGTGCTGTTACTTCATGGCCTACAAAGTCAAGGCGCCACGCAGCAACTCTTCGATTAGCTCCCATTCTGCCGCACCAACTTCACGCATCGTCTTCGAACCCAGGTTGCCCTGGAATAACGCGAGTTTATTATAGGGCAAGTCTGAAGGGGGCGTAGATGGATGAAGAAACAAGCGATTAGCGTAGAACTACGAGCAAGAACGGATTAGTTTTCGATGCTGCTATGGCTAGACAAGCATCAGGCGATGGGCTAGAGAAATGAGGGCTGTATATGGAGTTGAAGGGGGTTTGATGAAAAAGGAAAATGGGATGCATTGCATGACAAGAGAATGCTTCGTGCATGTGACCAAGGCTGTAGAGGTAGAGGTAAAGATGTAGTGAGCAAGGGTAGAAAAGAGCAAACTCTTATGATCATGGAATGAGCACAGAGAAAGTCGTCGAAATTAGCGGTAGAGTATGGACTAGCTTACTCACCTCAACAACGTCCTCGTCTACTCCAGCCTTTCGCCCAACAGCTTCGAGAGGCCACAACTGTGCCAGCGGACTCATCGGAACCTTGGAGCCTGTCATACCTGCCAATTGACGGAGCTCCCATCGTTGTCTGTCGCTAAACCCGTAGGCGTTGAGTCCAGCCATCAGCAGGTCGTTAAGCAAGTTTTCTGTAAGACCTGGGAGTCCTCCACGGTTCATCGTGCTAGTAAGGGTTTTGAGCTGATCACGCGTGGCTGCGAAGAGTTGGTCACGGGTCGTAATGGTATAGTTGTCGACAGAAAACCAAGGGAACTTCGTGAGAGTGCTGATCATGCACTCATATGCACGTTGAGGGCATTTCTGGGTGTAGCTTGACTACTCGTGGTGTCAGTACAGCATGTATGAGGAAGGGTTATGAAATCTCAGCAAAAGAATGATAGGCTAACTAGGTGTACTGGCAGCTGAAGAACTTACACGATGAGGCTGCTCTGCATGCCTCACAACCATTACCATCTCCTCTCCAGTCACAAAGGACTTGAACCCTGTGTTGAAGGGTTCATCGCTCGCCTCAATGATCGGCACTCCGCCCTCCCAAACCACGTTCTTCGCTCGAGGGAAGAGCTGTTTGAGCAGCTCGTCTTGCGAGCTCAGCTCGACATCGACGGCTCTATCGCCCAGCCGAAGCTGGTGGCCCCTCGTGTTGCATTTGTTGACGGCGGCTGAGGCGTCGCCGTTGCTGAAGAACTCCACTAGTCCTACTTAGCGACACAGCTAATAAAGGTAAATACAGGCGACTTACCGTAGCAGTCCATCGTCTTGCCAGTGGACCTATCCATAATTATATGGATAGGCACCCCAAGATCTGGGGTGACAATCTTGGCGTTGCGGCCAAGAAAGCCCAAGACTTCCTGCTTGGTGAGGGAGTATGGGATCTGTTGAGGTCGTCAGCGGACAAATAATTCCAAGGCTCGAGTTTCTGCCATGAGAAATAATGGTCCCTCAATCAGGACCCCACTAGCATACATTGATGGAAGTTATGGGGTGCAGAAGAAAAGGAAGGGTGTAGGGATAAATCGAGCAAGAAGCAAGAAAAAGTAAACCAACATCACCCAGTTGAGGGCTTAGCGTGATTGAGCTAAAACGAAGCCCTAGCTCATGATCTGGTCTAGTAAAGTATGAGAGCCATGTATAAGGACAAGCAAAGCTTGAAGCGTAATCTGCAACACATTGCACTCGTGAAGATGACGAGAAGACACGAAACCGACACGCCGCCTTTAAGTTTTACTTACATTACCGATTTTTACGACGCCCCATCCCGCCGGCTTCGTATTTTTGGCTGTCTCGGCAAAAGGAACTATCTCTCTGCTCATAGCCATGGCAAGACTTGGTTGTCCGTTACGTGTCAGCTCTTGAAGTCTAACGCTCGCTCCTCCTATGGTTGTAGGGAACATGTCGTCGGACCCTGGACGGTACGGTAACATGGGCAGTGATGGCTGCACGGAACTCTGTCTACCAAACCGATGTGACCAATCCATGTTACGTGAATTGGCGCCAGTATGATAAGCAGCCGATGCCCGTTGAGTCTCTTGGTGCTGTCGTGGAAAATCAGACGATTGCTGACTAGGTTCAGGAACAAACAGCGAACGGCTGCCAGCGTTCACACCCGACGCTGCAACACTGGGGTAACTATGAGGAGCGGTATACTGCTGCTGAGGAACCGGAGCTTGAACAAAGGCATCGGTATAGTGTGGTTCGCCATACACCGAATATTTAGATTGCATCTGGGGCGCCATAGGATACGGGATATAATATGCGAAAGTAGGCGTGGAAGACATATTCTGTATACCAGACTTATACGGAAGCGATCCAAAGCCTTGGGAACCCCATTGCTGCATTGGGACATGGCCATCGTGGTTCATAGGGCCTCTTAGCACTGGGCCTGGTAGAACTGGCTGACGGTCTATGTTTGACATCGACAGCCAAGAGTTAGCACCAATAGGTGGGGGCTGGTATGATATCACTCCAGTATCTGGATACTGCTCGGAGAACTCGGAAGATGCAGCTTGATGATAGCGAGCGCTCTCGTTGCTCTCGGCAAGACTCATCTGGTATTTCGCTCCATGGGTTTCTGTCGGCGACAACACTTGTGGACCATGCCACGCTTCTAGATCACTTACTTTGACTAACGGTTTGGTCGTACTTGCATATCTTGGGATGACGTGCCGAGCAACCGGATGCGAAAGGGGAACTGCTACCTGCCTCAATAACTGTGCCTCTTCCTGCCACAATGACTGTGCGTCTTCCTGCATCGATGGCTCTGTATCTTCCTGCCTCGATGAATGTGCGTCTTCATCCTTGGGCTTGGCTTGCCGTGGCGGTCGTTCACTTAGTCTTCCGGTGAATGTTTCTGGGTCTGTCATCTCGTCGAGCATGAACTCAATCACGTTAAAGAGCTCTCGCCGGAGAGTCCCGAGGGTAATCCAACTTCCGTTAACTCGCATAATGGATGCAAACTCTTGCATATCCAGCTGCGGAAAAATCCCGTCCTCACCACCAAATACGGCTCTATAAATTTGCGCGCGGAGCTCCCCTCGTCCACAGAGGCGACAATCCTTTAGCCAAGGAGCGGAGCCATCTCTACATTTGTCGATAACAGCCGACAGGTTAATGACCTCTGATTTAGCAGCGCGACTAGTTCTTAAGCATTGTCAGTACTCTGATGGGAATAGTATCCATTTCAGACTTACGGATCAGTGCCCATGCGCATTGCATAGCGGGACAGGCCAAAGCTTCTCTCCATCCAGTTCTGTCGTGCCCGACGATTGAGTGCCGACTTCGTTAATAGATCCGTCATGCCGGTAAAGCCATCCTTCGTTGCCTGTTCTCGGCTTACTTGAACAGTCAGATCGCGAGAATTGAGGCCATTCTGTTTTCTTTCATCTTCGGTGATGGCCATTAAGCCTCTTGACAGGGCTTGGGCTGTATGAAGCCGGTTGTGGTTGTGATACTGCTTGCCATCCTCGATGATTGCCTTGGGTGAGATGATGACGACCGATTTTTGGTCGGGTTCGCGTCTGTACATCGACTCCGGCTTATTGAGCCAGTAGTTGTCCCACACACTTTCGTTCCATGGGCCGGCTCCTGGCACGAGAGGCGGGCTGATTTTATTTGGAGCTTGAGGCAAAGTCTGCGAGGTCAGCTTGCCGTGGGTAGTAGAATAATTAACACTTCCAGTTTCGTGATACGAATTATCTTGACCTAACACGTTTTGTGGAACTGGATTCGAAGAATTGGTCCCCTTTCTCGGCGGAGAACCGATGTTCCCATACTCTCCGAATGGATTTCCTTGACCAGAGAAGCGCTCTACAAGTGGATCCGAGGATTCTTGGCCTGTTCCAAGATGGCAAAGCTTCGGAGTGGATGGACGACCTATCTGTGTACTCTTATAGGGTTGCATATCAGAAACATCATGGTCGGCTGTTTTTCCATAATTCTCGAACTCAATGTTGTGAAGTTGTTCCAGCGTCGACATGCCTTGCATAGCATTCGCCGAGGTACCAGCTGCTTCTCTGAGCTTCCCATATGCGGTCAGGCTACCTTGGTGCTCTGGTGGAAGATAGACGCCTCCATGCTCTCGGTCTACCGAAGATCTTGCCGACTACGATATGTGTTAGCCCGAATAAAAGATTTGCTTTGAGTATTGCTTTACCTTGGAAGCAGTGTCTCCTATTGTTGGTGATGATGGTGCTGGATCTATGACAATGCTGGGGACCCCTGAAGACGCTGAAGCGATGAAGGTAGTCTGAGGTGACTGTAATGGGGTTTCGGGCTTTCGCTCGGCTGACATGTTGCCATGAACACTACCGGAATTGTGTGAATTGTTGAATGGAGAGCTGGGGTCTGGCATCAAGACAAAAGGCCGAGATGAAGGTGAAGTGAATGCTGAGGCGATTGCCGGTGCGGATGGTTTCGAACGACCAAGCTCATAGAGACGGACTTGTCTAGTTGGCTGCATTGTTCAAGAGCTTGAACTGTTTTTTTGAGTAAAGTATTCACAGTGACATCCCTTGATGTTTGGTGCTGCGGAAGTCAAGAGAGTCAGCCTCGACAAGGACCGAATGGGCAAGTGCTGATAGAAACACTGAGACACAATAAAGAGTAATCAAAGAGAGAACAAAGTAAGCCCATAAGTCTGGCGTCATCATTCCGCGAGTAACACCGAGTAAGGTCTTTGAAAAAGCTGAGGGAGTGAGACCATGAAGTCGGGGGCTCACCGGTGTTAAAAGAGACACAGTTGTGCATACAGCTTATGCACAAGGTTATGCCTGTGCTAAGATGAGCTGATACTCACTGAGTGTCACATGTGAAAGCACCAGCAAGGTATGAATGGGGAAGAAGAATTCGATGCAAGCTGCAAGCTGCAAGCTGGACTGGGAGTAGTCTCGCAATTTTGGTGTTGGCAGCAAGCCTTATCATACATCAGGGGAGGAAAGAGAGATTCTTACACGGTTGTTCAACAGTTGCCACTTGATCCAGTGGAGGTGACACAATGGATGTCGAGGTTGACATTAATTAGCTACTCACACAAGGCCTAACCTGCAATATCCCAGGCTATAGGATCACGATCTCGCACATTCAAGTACGCGGAACACTGGGGATCTCAACGAAGATGTGACGCAGAGCATGAGAGTAGGATGGAGGATGGAGGATAAAGAGTGGAAGAAGATAGAGGTCGTGTTGAGCTCGCGATTACACAATAACAGCCGGAATATACGCTAGAGGCCCCGAAACCCTACTTCGGGAACAGCTGTGAATGGTTCCAGGCTCCGATGACCGGCTCCTACTGGTCTGCAAGGCCGGCTGATGTCCTATCAAACCTTGTTACCAGAAGAGGATATTCGTCCCAATGTCAGTTGCTACTGCACGTGCTTAGTGGCTACAAAGGCAAACCTAAGTGAAGAAGTTAAGATATGGGAGAGACGGCCTGCTCCACCGGCGCTATCGGATCCAGACGGCTCCGAAAAGGGTCAAACTCTTCCCACAGGGTTCTGATATGATCCGTCCTTCGTATAGATCAGATAGTAGGGGGCTAAGGTGAATAGCTGAAGTACGATGGCCATAGCGTGTTCCGAACCATTCTGAAGAATATTTCCAAGGCAAGAAGAGAGTCACGCGTCAGAAGGTATCGTGAAGCCTGCCATTCCCCAAAGATGAGCCACGGATTAAGATGGTTAACACCGACCTTACGTTCATTAACCTTTTTTCACTCACCCTGATATTTACCGGATACCTTTGGTCACCATTGAACGGATATAACCAGTAAGCCACTAATCGATAACAAACGCCACCCTGTCAGTACAGGAAGTCGATTACTTAACCCTTTCTCGAAAATCGTAGCATACCACGACCCGTTCCCGTATATGATGTCCTGTGTAGACAGATTGACGCTTGTCTAATAGTGACCCATGGCATGAGTATCTAGGTGGCAGAACCTTTTAGTGCCGGCTATCCCAACGTCCTGACAGCTTCGTTCCAGCGCTCGGATGCTAAATGCAAGTGAGATCATTGCCTCTCTCGAGCGGATACTCCACCTCTTGCATTGAGTAGCAGCAGATCAACGGCTTCTTTCACAGAAAAGCGCGTTCGGGGAAGTCTAGCCAGCAACCGCTTCCACTGACTTCTTCTCAGGAGGCACAGTTGAAGAGTGGCAAGGGGATTTCCCAAGTATAACGCAATCCTCTTTCTGGCTCCGGGCATTGGGAGATCGAACAGCGCCTTTAACGTACTTCAGGGGCCATCTAGACGACAAGCATTCTGGGCAATCGCCATTCCGAAGCGACATAGTGCACAGCGTCCACTACAATACAATAAGATTGCGACTAGTATCCATTATCAGCAGGCTGTTATGCTTTCGAAGCAGAGACAGGGTTGATGAAACAGCAGAGGCAGCAAAGGAAGCACGCTCAACAACGAGAGCTTGGGAACAATGGCGCACGTTACAGGACAATGGGACAGGGACCCAAAGGCGGATGTACGAAGGATGGTAGATCAGAGTGAATATCTCACATTGGGCTATAATGCGGATAGAAACGACAGCATACATTACCTCGAATGTGGATAGGTGTCTCGGCTTGCCTGGATAGCTATGTGCGATCGCAGTTCAGATCAAGGCATCGCTCGAGCTCTATGGGTCAGCTTCTACGCAGTTTTTATATGTTCAGGGGTTTGACCAATTCATAGTAATGAGCATAAGACGTTAGCAATGTACACTTTACCTACCTACCTAAGGCCATACGGGCGATTTGCGCCTGCCTCTTCTACTGCAGCGTAGCCAATTTAGACACAGCGAGCACTTTATCTTTGGTTAGGCCCTGCGAGACGGTTAAGGTATTATTTGTATGTTCAGCGAGGAACGAGAGACCCGGACTCTGGGGAGTAATACTTGGGGCTTCATAGACATATAACATCATAAGCTGCCTTGTAAGTGCTAATACTTTCGAGACTGGTAATTCTTTTCCGATGGTACACCTTTCCATACATAGAGGCCAATCAATCGAACTAGACCAGACAATTAGCGTAGCCTTGGAATTTGGCAGGAACGTTGCACGAACCGGCGTCAAAAACGATTCGGCCACGAATCTCGCTCGAGCATTAAGCTTTCTCAATAGTCAGCATGTTGCCCCTTTTGTCCAGCAAGGTACGAAAACAGAAAATGAAGTTGGCAAGCCTGGGGTCCCTACGAAAAGCTTCATTTCCGATATCTCCTTATCAACCTCCTCCATGAATTGTATAATGAAATCCACCAACTTGTGCTTCAGCATCTCTTCCGTATGAAAGTTCGTAATCAAGAATGAAATATCATAACCCTATGACCCAATGTCAGCACTGCTCGTCGCAGATCCTAACCGCACAGAAACTCTACCTTTATAGCCTTCCTCCTCAATATGAAAAAAGCCTCCGCCCTCTGTGTCAAAAACCTTGTAAACTTGTGCACCAGGATATTCTCAATCTCGTCTGCCTGCTTAATCTTAATACTGACGCGTATGCTGTTGACACTGGGCTCGATCAGAACTCTTTCGTTTTCGTTTCGGGAGACAGTCAGAGGATTGAGCAGGACTTCGGGGGAACTAGCGGCTTCGATCTCGGGGACATTGTGGCGTTCTGAGGTTTGAGAGGCGAAGTTTGAGAGGGCGAGGGCAGCGGTGAGGGATGAGCGGACGCATTGAAGGTAGGGGCGGAGGGATTGGGACTTGGTCGATATCAGCTTTGGACTGGTTTCGAGGGAGAGAAGAGGGAAGAATAGTCTCCTCACCATCACGACTGCCTAAAATGAAATGGAAGGTTGGTCTCTTGTCGCAGGTAGTGGAGTTAGGGAGACCTTGCGACAACAGCACAGAGAACGTAGATCATTTCAATTTCCCACTCGGAAATTAGTTTTGTAATGTAGAATACCTTTCGGCAGCCGATATGAGGTCGTTACAGGAATTACTACTTTTGTGTTTTGCGGAGGTTCGCGAATATAAGTGCTCGGCTGTGGTCCCTGACGTTGGGTTTGCATTGGCGTGGGCGGCAATAGACTTTGATATTCCTCAAGCTTGAGCACTACACTTAAACTAATCAAAGTGTACTTTTCCTTTCGTCTGTCATTTTGAAACATGGCTGCTATTCAAGGTAACTATCCTCTCGACATGATATTCTTAATCCGCGTTCCTACTAACTCCTTCAATAGTCTTTGTGAAACACCAAGGCAAAAAGTATGAAGTCGAGCTAGATCCAACATCTACCGGTGAAACCTTCAAATACCAGCTCTACTCCCTCACAAGCGTCGAGCCAGAACGTCAGAAGATACTTGTCAAGGGTGGGCAGCTAAAAGATGAGGCGGAGCTCTCCACCCTCGGCGCAAAGCCGGGGCAAACCTTCATGATGATGGGCACACCTTCTGGCGGGGATGTTGTACGCCCGGCGGAGAAGATGCGATTTGTTGAGGACATGACTGAGGCGGAAGTGGCCAAGGCCGAAGGAGCGACACCTGCGGGACTGCAGAACTTGGGAAATACATGTTATCTGAACTCGACTTTGCAGACATTACGGTCTGTGCCAGAGTTGCAGGAAGAGCTTCAAAAATACTCTGCTTCTGCTGTAGGAGGGCAGGGTTCATCCGGAATGGATCTCAGCCAATTTGGCCTGCAAGGATCGTTCGATCTCACAGCGTCTTTACGGGATCTATACAAGCAAATGTCCGAGACACAACAAGGCTTCCCACCGCTAATATTCCTCAACGCTCTGCGGACAGCATTTCCTCAGTTTGCACAAAGAGCAAAGTCTGGAAACGGCTACGCACAGCAAGACGCTGAGGAGGCGTGGTCACAGATTATTTCACAGCTACGGCAGAAGCTGAAGACGAGAAACGCTGTTTCCAATGTTTCTGAGAGTTCAGAAGTCAAAGATGCAGATATCTCCTTCATCGACAAATACCTCGCTGGTCGCTTCGAGTCTATTCTCGAATGTGATGAGCCCACAGCCAAAGAAGCAGGCGAAGAGGCCGTCCACAGCGAGGATGTATTCCTCAAGCTCGACTGCCATATCAACAAAGACATCAACCATCTCCGCGACGGTATTCTCGCCGGCCTTGAAGAGAAAATCGAAAAGCGCTCCCCGACCCTTGAACGTGACACCATCTACACCAAGAAATCCCGCATAGCTCGCCTGCCCAAATACCTTACCATACACTTTGTTCGTTTCTTCTGGAAGCGTGAAGCCCAGAAAAAAGCAAAGATCATGCGCAAGGTCTCTTTCCCTCCCGAATTAGATGTAGTGGAATTCTGCACAGAGACGCTGAGGAAGCAGCTTGTCCCTGTGCGGGATAAAGTTCGCGAGGTCCGCAAAGACGAGGAAGATGTTGTTCGGGCGAGGAAGAGGCAGAAGCTAGCGCACAAGCAAGAGGAAGACCGCGCAACTGACGCCAAAGCCAAAGACCCTGCCGACGAAAAGAAGCTGGCCGACAAAAAAGAAGCAACGAAAGCCAAGCAAACCGCAGACGGCGACACTACAATGGACGACGCCGTCTACAAAACCGACGCTGAGCATGATGCCGAGCGCGCCGCCTCTCTCTACCAAGCTAAAAAAGAACTCTTCGCCCTCATCAGCCCCGACCTAGCAAAAGACGACGGCGCCAACAAGTCCGGACTCTACGAGCTAAGGGGACTGGTCACGCACCAGGGGGCGAGTGCCGATAGCGGGCATTACACGAGTTATGTGAAGAAGCAGGGCTTGGTGGATCCGAAGACGGGGAAGCGGAAGGAGGAGGATGGGAAGTGGTGGTGGTTTAACGACGACAAGGTTAGTGAGGTGGAGGCGGAGAAGATTGAGACGTTGTCGGGTGGTGGTAAGTCCTTCCCGGAACCAAGGGGGCGCTTGACGATGGCGATGATGGCTAATTAGTGTGTAGGTGAGAGTCATTCTGCGCTGATTCTGCTTTATCGAGCGATTGACTTGCCTACCGCTGAGGAGGTCAAGGACTAATTGCTGTCCATCTGGCACGATCGCGTTTGCATGGCTTGGTTAAAGCTGGCCCCTCAATGTCGATACGATTTCTACGCCCCCAGTGCTCTTAAACGATGCATTAGAAATGCGAGCATAGCGTGGCAAGAGCTTTTTCAACGACCTAGAAGGGCTCGCTTGTAACAGTGAAGCATAACCCAAAAAGAGCGTCCGCCATCTCAAACACGCTCTCCAAACACTTTTTCATTTCTGGTTCTTGCATTTTTCAGTTGTTGTTGTTGGTGCACGGCGGAGCTGCACTTTGATAGTTCTGCCCATCCACATCCCCATTCTCTACCATCTCCCAAACCAGCATCAACCCCCCCCCCCCCCCCCAGAAACCCGATAATAACCAACCCTCCCCCCCCTCGAATATAAAATATCTATGGCCGCTAAAAGCACTTTTTCAATCCCCTCTCTCCATCTTTTTACCTTCTCCCCCCCCACCCAAAAAGACTCACTCCGCGCCCCCTCTTTCCAACAACTCCCTCGGTCTCTCCTACTTGACACGACACACATTCTCCCACCCTCGATGGGGTGGGTTGGGATGTGGATGTACCGCCAACTTTTCTTTTAGGGGGGCTGGCTGGGTTTACAGGGGTTGGAAATCGAGGTTTCTTGCGACATCCTTGGTGCAAAGGTTTTTTTGCCTCTTTGCTCTTTCCTTCTTTTGTTAACCCACAACTTTTTTCTTTTTTTCTTTTTCGGAATCTCGGGGCGAAGGAAAACCACAATCTCTGGTGTGTGTGCGGGAGATGGGATGGGGTCTTCTGTGGCTGGGACGTGGTTGGGTTGGGGTTCCGGTGATTGGATAGTTTGGAGGGCAGCTGCAGAGTTTGTGTGAGGCGTTGCTTTGAGGCGTTTGAGGGTTGGGATGTGGTAGGTGTTGGAAATGGGGGGGGGGTTTGGGTTAGGGTATTGGGTGGGTTGGGTGGGGTTTGGGTATAGTGGTGATGTTTGGAATATGGGAATCTCGATATTTTTCCCCTGTTGTTTTCAGTCTGGCATAAAAGCAGAATCTTCCAACCTCAGCCATTATATCCCTCGTCCAACCCTCCTCGCACCCTCTGAATTCATCCATCCACACCGCTCCATTCTTTTCTGGTGCATTATATCCCCCTTACCCCCTCCCCTATCTACATACTCACCCCTACCAGTCCCAAGACTTCCAACCCCTTCTTGTATGTACTCTCAATCTACCACGTCGACGCGGGCTAGAATATACATACCCACCCAGGGGGGGGTCGCGCAAAAAAGAACGAGAAACGGAAACAAGAAAGGGATTCGCGTTTCCTCTGAAGGTGGATTTGGAATATATTATCTGTAGCGTGGCGTAGATTGCTTTGCGGAATGGAATGGAATGGAAAACTCAAGAGGGGACGATGATGAGCGTGATTCGAGCGCGGCGAGGAAAGGTGAGTGTGAGTACCGCAGCACTGAGAAGCTGAAGGAGAAAAGAGGAGGGGGGGAAGGCGCCCGTTACTGAGCTCGTAATGTCTTTTCTCACACACACACACACATACACATAGGAGCCTATATTTTAATGGAAGCGACATCTCCGCAGAGGAAAAAAGTGCTGGTGAAGTGGAGGAGAAGGATGGGAAGGGTTTTTTGGGGGTAGTTGGAATGATGGAAGCGGTGGTGGAGGGGTGAAGGGGGGGGGGGTTGATTGGGAGGGGAGGTGTTCTATTGAGGGGGGGGGGGGGTCGAAAGGATTATATATAGACATAAGACATAATATGAAGACGGGATGGTAATGACAAGGGATTTTATTCATCATGTTCCAAAGAGAAGGGGGAAAGAACGAGGAAAGCGAAATACTCGGGGCTTTTGTTCTTCCTCCCCCTCCCCCCTCAGCACCCCTCACCCCCTTCCAACCAACCTCCCACCCTCCTTCTCACCCCTACTCACCCCGCCCCGCCCCTCACCCCGCCCCTCACCTCCCATTAATAATAAAAAACCCCCCTCCTAAAAACTCCTTTCCTACCCCCTCAACCTCCCTTTCGAATCCCAAAAGCCACCACGATACCCACCCACCTCAAAATCCCCACGCACATCCACTGTCCCGCCACTATCCTTCCCCCTTCGTCCCAAAAATCCCAATATCCACGTCTCACTTCTCCGCCGCCCAACCCCCCCACCTCCCTCCAAAATACACACCAACCCACCCCCCCATCTTCTTCTCTGCCTAGACAACGACAACCACAACTGGCTTTTCATGACAGAGATAATCATCGCACCCAACCGACGAACGCCCGCCTACCCCGCCATCTACTAGAAACCATCCCAGCGAGCCCATCCCCATTCCGTTCCGCTAGGTAGCACCCGCGTCCGACGGGGCCCGGCCCGATGGGGGAAACGATGCTGACATGTGGGTTTCAAGGGTCTGACGGGTCGGTGGGTTGGAATGCGGTTGGGGAGAATTGTGATGGTGTGGTGTGGTGTGGTCGGAGGCCTGGAAACCCCCTGTAAATCAGCCAATCCGCCCCCCAAAATTGGAACCCGCCCGTAGCGATTGGTTGTTTCGAAAGGCATGGGCGGTGGATACCTGGGAGTGGGATCTGCTTTGTGGAGTGTTTTGTTAGGCGGATCAAGCAGTTGGGGAAGCAAACGAGTTCTCTTTCTTAAAGAATAAGCGGGGATCAGTTACTCAAGGTACTCGGATGAATTGATCCCCTTCAGAAAAACAGTTTCGCGGACTGGAAGAGAGAAGTCAGACACGCAGACTGCGCTATCCACCACGACCGCTGGCATGGCACTCCCGCACTGTTGCCCGTATTCCTATGATATTATTAATATGTGGCTTTCCGTTGATGAGTAGATCTCCCGCATAGAGGGCAAAAGAGCGGAAAAGGAGAGGTATGGAAAGC
>JAABUH010002597.1_pt1 | contig 17026 bp, 13 predicted proteins | sample 5559121 | NCBI WGS metagenome assembly JAABUH01 (sample SAMN10711871, study PRJNA513364) | rock metagenome | isolation source: Antarctica rocks | place: Antarctica: Victoria Land, Battleship Promontory nord | collected 2015-12-28
ACCAGCGCCACCACCAAGCGCACGCAGGCCGCCACGCGCGCGATCCAACCGGCAACGACACCGTGGGGCCGCGCGTCGGGCGCGCGGCCCCCGGTAACGCACGAGCCCAATGGTTATATCCCGTGAGCAAAGATCTCATGGCGCCGCTCGCTGTGACGGTGGCAATACCATGAGAGCCTCGGGCGCAAGGATCACCACCACGGTCCCACGTATTACATTAGATACGGTAATGAGTGCCGCCGCCCGGGGATGGTTAGGGCGTGCCGCCGTCCTGAAGTTGGATAGTGGACAGCCCCGAGGCGCAAAGGTTGCCGCAAGCCACTAAGGCCACACGATAGGTGGCGACACGCCCGATGAGAGGATGGTCCGCCGTCGGCGGGAGCGATAGTATGCTACCCACAAGGGGCAGTCGACGTAGCATGTCGCGAAGGCGATCTTTGGGTCCGAGGGCGACGACAATCCCCGTGGCGTTGTTCCTGCTCATGCTATCGAAAACGCCCGCTACCTCGGGGTGGGGAGTGGAGATACTCCAAATGGCCCCGTGCAAGTAGAAATGCTGTCCAAGTTGCAGGGGATGCGATGTGCCCCGCACGCTCACCTGCCAAGATGCGCCCGTTATGGACACCTGACTTGGGGTGTACGTTGGTCCCCGCATCGCAGTGAGTTGACGTGTGCTGCCAATCAGCGCGCCTATGAGCAGCGCCAGTGCGATGACTAGGGGGATGATCGTGAACCGGCGCTTCATACTCAGACAGTACTGTGCCTGAAACTATCGGTCAACTACTCGTCCCGTCAACTCGGATGCACAACGAGCGACGATGTAATCTTACGGGGCAGGGATCGTGCACGGGTTACGACGAGGAGGGTCCTATCAGGATGTTGCGCTCCATAGGTGGCCGAGGCATTTAGAACGGGACGACCACGTCCGGGTGGCCAGCATAGAACCAGCGAAAATAGGATCGTTCGGAGATGCAGCGATCCGAGAGATACTGTATAACAACGTCGCGTAGCGAGACGTGGTTGGCACGGCACGCTGGTGGAAGGAGGACCGATTCCGTGACGTATTCTATCTTCGCGGGGACGATGGCGGATATGACCTATCAGCAGGTCGAGGAGGCTGCGGCGCAGCAACTGCCGGTGCTCTTCCCCATCGCCGTGATCGAGGAACATGGGCCGCACTTGCCGCTGGCGACCGATACCTATATCGCCCACCAGATGTGCATGAGCGCCAAACGGGGGCTGGCTGTGCTCGGGCAGCCGTCGGTGGTGGCGCCGCCGCTCTATTGGGGCATCAACCGCGCGACGAGCGGCTTCGCCGGCTCTTTCACCGTCCGCCCCCAAACTATGATCGACGTGCTCCTCGACGCGCTGGCCTGCTTGAATGCCTGGGGCTTCGCGCACGTGTTCGTGCTGAACTTCCATGGTGATCCGGCGCGCAACACCGCCATCGTCGCTACCGTCAAACGGGCGTACGAGGAGTGGGGCATCGGCGTTTTCTTCCCTGTGCCGCCCTGGCTCGGGCGCGAGGGGCTCGGGCTGACCGGGGATGAGCCGTACCTGCTCGTGGAGCCGCCGTCGCCGCAGCCGCGGCCGACGCCACCCCCCCCCGCCCGCTTTCCTGGACATCCATGCGGGTGGGTGGGAGACGAGGCTGATGCTTAACTACGTCCCGGACCTGGTTGACGCGCCCCTGGCCCGGAGCCTGGAATCGTCCCGTACCCCGCCCGAGGTGTTGGGGGACTGGCAGCAAGGTGGCGCCGCCGGACGAGCCCTCACGCCGCTCGGCTATGTCGGCGACCCGTCGGAGATCGATGCGGAGATCAATCTCAAGATTGCAGAACGGCATGACGCTTGGACGCTGCGTGTTCTCCCTCGCCTGCTTATGGACTGCTTGACGCGCCCATGAGCAGAGGAGCTGAGGGACGTACTCGCCGTGGCATGACAAGTAATGATTCAGGGCAGGGGTTCCCTACAGTGACAGAAGGGGCCATGGCACACGACATAAACGAGCAGCATCGCCGGAGGGACAGGCGAGTCGCTGGAGGCGACGTATGACCGACACCCAGGCCCGTGCCCGCGTCTGGACGCTCTGCCTCGCCGCCCTCGTGCGCGCGGCTCTCACCGGACCGCTCGTCGCCCTCCTCACCCCACTGGCCCATGCCTCCTCGCCCACCCTCCACGTCGTGGCCGCCGTCCTCGCCGCCGCCCTCGTCGGCGCGTCCGTGGCCCTCGCCGCCGCCCTCGTCGGCGCGTCCGTGGCCCTCGCCGCCGCCCTCGTCGGCGCGTCCGTGGCCCTCGCCGCCGCCCTCGTCGGCGCGTCCGTGGCCCTCGCCGTCCTGCTCATCGTCGCCGTCCTGCGCGTCGTGCGGCCTCGCCTGGACGGCCAGCGCTAGCCCTCCTGGGGACGCTGTACGGGACCCGCCTGCGATACTGGGGCAGGAGGTAGAACGCGATGGGCGACGAGGGGGAGGGCGCGCAGGACGGCGGCGCGGGCCGGGACGGCTGGCTCACCCTGGCCGAGGCGGCCGCGCTGTTGGGCCGCAGCCTCGACACGCTGCGCATGCAGCGGCGCCTGCACGCGCTCCACGCCGAGAAGCGCGCTGGCGTCTGGATGACGCGCCCGGCCTGGGTCGAGGCGTACCGCCACGCCCACCTGGGCCGTAAGGGCTGGGCCGCTCGCCTCGATGGACGGGACGACCAGGACGACGACGACGGACAGGATGCCACGGGGAGGGCCGGGCGATGAGGGAGCCGACGCGCCGCGTGCCCAGCACGACACCCGGCTGGAACGACAAGACCGCCGTCGCGCTCCTTGTCCTTGTCGCGGGCCATGTCCTCGCCGTCGAGCCCGCATCGTCGACCAACCCGCTCACCCCCGCCCACCTGGCCCGCTGTGTCGCCGGCCACGACCTCGCCGCCCTCGTCGCCTTGTTGGAGGATAGCCCCCGCGACGCGGTGCGCCACGGCGCTCACCAGCTGCGCCGCCTGATCCGCGCCGGCCAGGCTCAGGTCTACCAGCGCGTTCTCCCCGGCCTCCCCGTCGCCCTCGGCGACCCCTATTTTCGCCTCGACCTGGCCAAGGCCGCCGCCAAAGCCGGCCTCGATCTCTTCCCGCCGGCCCGCTGAGAGCGCCGGTCGCCTGCCAGTATCCTGGGACCACCCTGGGACCACTCGGACTGTCACAGAGGGTTATAGGGCCGTGTCCCTGGCTCCGCACACGCGTTGGTGGCGTGGTCCCACGATGGTCCCACAGCGCCGTGTCCGTGGTCCCACGAGGGGACCAGCATGGGACCAGCACGCCGTTTTCATGGTCCCACGCGTGGTCCTGGGACCACGGCCATGGTCCCACGTTTCACACAGGAAAACGGGCCTGTGGTCCCTCGCTTTATCTTGGGTAGGGACCACGCGTGGTCCTAGCACCACGGTGCCGTGGGACTACGCTGCGCAGGGACCAGGAGACAGGGGACCAGGGGCATGCACCCGGCCCGCGCGGAGCGCCGGGGCCGCTAGGGAGGCACACGAGGATGGCGGCGCGGAGACCGTAGCAGGAGGGACCAGGGCGATGGCGAGGACGACGCGGCTGCCCGTCGGCGGCGCCCCGCTCGCCGGGGTCGGGGAGGGGACCGTCGCCGGCCACACTCCAGTTCAAGGCCGCCGGCGTGTTTGTCTCTGTCAGAGGCCGCGACCTACGTGACATAACGCAGACGCTCGACGGGCTCCCGGCACAGCTTGGGCGCCTGGACACACGCCGGGGGGAACGCCGGCCCGTCTATAGTGAGGGTATCTGGCGCATCGACCCGTGACGAGAGCATGCCGTGGAACACGACATAACGACGGCGACAACGACCGTGGAACACGACATAACGACGGTCCCGCGGACGACGCGTCCGACCGTTCCCTCGGAGGGACGGAGGGGGAGTAAGTGACGAGAGGGATGCGCATGCACAGGGTGGCTGAGAGACCTGACACAGATGCCGATGATCTCTAGTCGTGGTTGCCGTGCGTGACCGCTAGCGCGGCGCGTATGGTGGCCGTACAGGGGTCAACGAACGGGACGTCACGGCGCTGCCACTCTACGTCCCGTCCGTCGCGGATAGCCCGGCCGCACATTGTGGTGAGGCGCGACGCGGCCTGCCGCCCGCGCGTCTTTAGATGTTGCCGCAGCCGAGGGGGCTACTTCAAGCCTGTCGTGGCGATGCCCTCCACGAAGTACCTCTGCGTGAGGATGTACGCGCCGATGACAGGCAGGGCAAGTATGGTCGCCATGGCCAAATCCCACGTGACGTTGCCGTTGCTGGCGCCCCCGCGCACGAAGAGGCCAACGGCCTGGGAGGCCGTCTGGAAATTCTGGTCATGCTCCACGACGAGCGGCCACAGGAAGTCGTCCCACCCCGTCATGAAGACCAAGACCGCGACCGTCAGCACCACCCCCCTGGAAAGCGGCCAGGCAATGCGGAAGAGCATGCTCAGGTCGGAGAGCCCGTCGAGGCGCCCCGCCTCGAAGAGCTCGGCCGGCAGCGTGCTAAAGAACTGTCGGAACAGGAAGATGCCCAGCGGGCTCACCAGCGCCGGCGCGATGATCGCCTGGTAGCTGTCGCCCCAGCCGAAGAAGTCGGCGATCAGGATGTACAGCGGGACCAGCGTCAGCATCGACGGAATGGTCATGGTAAACAGGATGAGGTTAAACAGGAAGGAGCGCCCGACGAAGGTCAGGCGCGCCAGCGCATAGCCCGCCATCGAACTGAAAACAAGCGCGCCGACTGTGATGATGCCGTAATCGATGGCGCTATTCAGGAAGGCGTGGGCCAGGCCGCCCGCCGCCGCGAACGAGCTCGTGTAGGCGCTGGTCGTGAAGGGCGACGGCCAGACGGTTGTGTAGAGCTGGTTTTCGCTCTTGAACGAGGAGAGCACCCCAAACAGCATGGGGCCGAGGAAGACGATTGCCCCTATGCCTAGCAGCACATAGGAGAGCGTGTGCGTGGCGACGAGTCGTCCACGCCTCGTGCGCTCCTCTGCCGCCGGCGTCGTCGTTGCAACTGCCATCTCAGCCTCCTAAAAATACGGCTCTCGCTCGAACACACGCTTTTGCACCAGCACGATGGCGAAGACGATCAGAGCGAAGACAACGCCGAGCGCGGACGCGTAGCCGAACGTGCTGGCCCCTCCGAAGGCCCACTTGTAGATATAGAGGGTCACCGTTAGCGTCGCGTTGTCGGGTCCACCCTGGGTCAGGATGTACGGCTCGGCGAAGATGCCGAAGCCAGTGAGCGTCGCGAAGACGATCACGAGGAGCATAGCCGGGGCCAGGAGCGGGACGGTGAGACGCCGGAACTGCGTCCAGGCCGTGGCGCCGTCGACGGCGGCAGCTTCATAGAGTTGGCGCGGGATGCCCTGGAGGCCGGCCAGGAAGATCACCGTGAAGTAGCCGACCTGCTTCCAGACGATCATCAGGGATATCGACGGCATGGCCATGGTCGCGTTGGTGAGCCAGGGCACGGGCGGGATGCCGACGAAGCCCAACAGGTTGTTCAGGATGCCGTTCTGCGTCTGGAACATCCACTGGAAGATGATGGTCACCACCACAGCCGGCGTGATGTACGGCATGAAGAAAGCGACGCGGAAGAAGGAGCGCCCGAAGATAGATTGATTGAGCAAGAGGGCCAGCCCAAGGGCTAGCGGTACCGTCACGATGAAAAAGATGACGGCGAAGATGGCCGTGACCCGCAGGGAGTTCCAGAAATCGACATCGGTGAGCATATATTGGTAGTTGCCCAAACCGTGCGGAACAGGAGGCGCGAACAGGTTATTCCAGCGGTGGAAGCTCAGGTAGATGGCGAATCCGATGGGAAAGGCGGTGAACAGGCAGAAATAGATGACGTACGGCAGCATCAAGGCCCAGCCCGTCGCATTGCGACGCCAGAAGTGCCCCCCGACACGGCGGCGCGACGACGCCAGGGGCGTGGGCCGCGGAGAAATGGTGGACTGGGTGTCTGTGGTGGCCATAGCTTGCTCTTTCGTACCGGAACTACACGATGGCTTCTCTTTCCCTCGCTGTATGCCGGAGGGCGCGCGGCGGCAAGAAACGCGCCTCGCCGCCGCGCGCCCCGCCTGTTACGGCCCCCCGTTGGCGCCGCCGGCGACGATGCCGTTGATCGTGTTGGCCGCGCTCTGCACGGCGGCGGCGGGGTTCTTGCTGCCGTTCACCACGGCCGATCCCCACGCCTGAGAGATAGCGTCGAACACCTGGATGAACTTCGGGCTATTGTCGAGCCCCCGCGTGTAGGGGAGCTGCTTGGCGAACTGCACGAGTTGCGGATATTGCTTGAACAGCGGACTGTACGACGTTGGGTTGTCGACCAGTTCCTTGCGGTAGGGGAACTCCCACGTTTTGTTGAGGAAGGTCTTGTCGTTGCTGCTGTTGATGTAGTACTTGATGAACTCCCAGGCCTGCTGGGGATGCTTGCTCGAGGCGAAGACCGTGATGTTCTTCGGGTCACTGAAGGTATAGGGGTACGCCGGCGCGTTCTTCATGCTGTCCGGCACGGGGATCGACGCGACGTTCCAGGGCAGATTGCCCGCATTGTGCTGGTAGACCTCGCCGTTCGGGCCCCACGGCCCCGCGATATTGATGGCCTGATGGCCGACCGCCCACTTCTCCGCCGCCGACGCCGACTTGGGCACTAGGTTCTGCGCGAAAATCTGCCGCCAGAGGCTCATGACCTGCGCGGCGCCGTGGTCCTGGAAGACAGACTTGTTGGCGCTGCTGTTGAGCAGCGGTGTGCCGTTACTCTGCGCCAGGTAGAAGGGGTAGAAGTCGAAGAAACGCTGATACCAGGTCTGGTCGATGGTCGGGAAGAGGGGATTGACGCCCGTCTTACTCTTGACCGCCTTGAGCATCGCCAGAAATGTGGTGTAGGTGTGCGGGAAGGACGCGTAGCCCGCTTTCTTAAGCAGGTCCGTCCGATAGATCAGCATGACCGGGTTGGCTTTCCACGGTATCTGGTAATAGTGGCCGTCGGTGGACTTGAACTGCTGCAGCGAACCCGCGGGCATGCGTGCGGTCATGTAGCTCACGAAGTCGGGCTGCTTGTCCATTTGGTACAACCCACCCTCGGACGCGTACTGCGGCACGACGGCGGGCAGCAGGTTATTCGTGATGTCCGGCGTCTTGCGCGCCGCGATAGCGGACGCGAACACCTCTTCCGTACTGTTGCCGGCCGGGATGTTCTGTATTTTGATCTGGATGGCGGGATGGGACTTGTTCCATGCCGCGACGACCGGGTCGGTGAATGCCTTCTCTTGCGCGTTCGTCGATTCCCAGAACAGGATAGTGACCGGGCTCGCCGCGTGTGCGGTCGGTCGCGCGGCCACACTGGGTAGAAGGCCGAGTCCGCCCAGCGCCAGTAGGCGCAGCGCGGAGCGTCGTGAAAATGCCATGACAGAGTCCTCCATCATCGTAAATCTATGCAACGAGTACAAAACGGGTGCGCCGTGCGGCGCACCACCGGCCGACCATTATCTTCCTCCCATACACGCCCCTTTCCTCGCCCCTGTGTACCGCAGCCCATCGTGCTGCAGGTCACTCTATGTGCCGTGCGGCACGGTGACAAGATGTTAGGGTGATCGGCCGGTGACGATCGCGTAGCCGTACGGCGGGACCAGCACGGTGCGTGGGTAGGCCCTGGCCAGCGGATAGATCGCGAAGGGACGGCCGTCGCTCCTGTAACTCGACACGAGCCACAGGCGCACGCCGGGCGCGGCCGGCGTCGCGGCGCGCGCGTACCCGTCGCTGAAGCCGGCGAAGCTTTTGTAGACGGCGAGCGTGTTGCCCGCGCCGTCGTCGAGCACCTTGTCCTCGATCATCGGCTGCAGCATGACCGCGTCGACCTTGGCGTGTGTGGCGCCTATGCCGGTTAGCGTCACGGTGTGCGGACCAGCGTCGAGCGTCCCTGGTACAACAACGCTGTCGATCCACAGGTAATCGGGGTTCGGCGAGTCGCCTTGCGCCCCCGCGCCGCCCTGGTCGTCTGTCCCCGCGGCCACGCCGTCGACGGCGACGTTGACCCCGATCACCCCCGCAGGGGCGGGTTGTTTATCGAAGACGAGGTAGACGAGGTAGCGGCCGGCCACCGGGGCGGTCACGGCGACGGTGTCACTCCCGCCGGCGGGGAGGTCGACATACGTCCCGCCGCTCCAGAGAGCTTCGCCTGTCCACGCCGAAGCGGGCGTGACGGTCGTCGCGCCCCCACCGAGCGTCCCAGCCTCGGCCTCTGTCTTCGTCGCCGCGTCCTGCCTGTCCACATGAGTGTAGGCGAGGTAGGCGCTGGCGACTGGGTCGTTGACCGCGTTCATGAGCGCGAGCAAGCCCTCAATTGTGGACTCGGCGCCGGAGTTGTGGTTGATCGTGCCATCGCCGTTGATGCCGTCGTAGACGACACCGGTATCCGCCTGGTATATGGTGGCGCCGACCGGGTTATTGCCTAGGAACCAGGCGGCGGCGAGGCCAGCCAGCTGGCGATAGGCGCGCTTGCCTGTAGCATGGCCCACGGCGAGCAGGCCGTCGGCCGTCGTTTCGGCCCCGTAAGCGATCTGGGACACGTCGTCGGGGGCCGGCAGGAGGCCCTGGACCGGGCCGAAGGCGACCTGCTGGTGCGTCTCGAAGAGGGTAGCGTCGCGCGCGGCCGCGGCGACCCAGTCCGTGTGCCTGAGCAGGGGGCCGGCCACGGCGAGGCTGTTCGCCATGTGCGCGGCCCAGGCGTGCCAGTCGCTTACGGAGCGGGTCCAGGGCAAGAGGGCGCCCCACGGCCAATCGCGGGGACTACCCACCTGATACCCCGCGATGCCGGAGCCCAGTTCGTTGGCCAGCTTGCCGGCCTCGGCGTTCCCCGTCGCGCCGTAGTAGGCGGCGAGGCCGAGCAGCGCCTCGGACGAGGCGTCCGCGCCGTCGGAGATGAGCCATTTGGGCGTCTTGAAGCCGTGCAACGTGTAGTACTGCCCGTCATTGGGCCCGACCAGCTCCCCGTCGAGCGCGCCCATCGCCAGGTCCATGCGTGCAGCGAGCGCGTCGGCGAAGGCGGGGTCGGCCGCGCGGAAGGTCGCGTAGCCTTCGCCGAGGGCCCAGAGGGAGCGCGCCAGCCAGTACGAGGCGCCCGCGTCGGCCGGGTTGGGCGCGTCGGGCGGGGTCGGCGTCGGGTTGAGCGCGCCGTCGGGCTGCATCCACAGCACAAAGTTACCCGCGTTGGGGCCGCTGGTGGTTTGCATGTACATCACGAAGCGCAGGGCGCCGCGCGCGTACTGCAGGCTGTGCGCGTCGCCGTAGTAGCGGTAGTGCGTCAGGTAGGCCACGGCCGCGCGCGTCACGTCGTCGGTATCAAACGCGCCCTGCCCGTAGGTGTTGGTGATCGGATGGTACTCCCCCCCGCCCGTGCGTGTATAGCTTCCGTCCGCTTTATTGTAGTTGGCGTAGACCCACCATGTGTCGAGCGGTGTCCCCGGATCGGTCGTGGCATGCCCAGGAATCGACATCGTGTAGGGGACCGTGTCGTGCAAGGAGTCCAGGTGCGCGAGATTGATTGGCGCCCTGTAGCCAAGGCTGGCGGCGCCTGCGGCGCCCGTCCTGTGGCCACTGCCAAACGTCAGCGCCGAGATGACAATAAGAGCGGAGCCCCAGCGGGCAACTAGTCGCACCATCGCAGCTGTCCTTTCACCTCGCCATCGAGGCCGGTAATCCTTGATCGGTCGAGAGGCTGGCATCACCTAGGCGCGTCACGCACCGATCATGTGAGTCGATATACTATGCACAAGGTAGACCTCTATCGCTAGAAAGTCAAGCTGGTGGCGCGGGACAGCCGCGTCCGCCGCCACATCTAGATATCGCGGCACACGATCTGGACACACGCCCCCCTAGAAATCCGCGGCGTGGTGCGAGACACCGCGCCGATCCGTTCGCGCGACCACACCGTGGCACACGAGGGAACATGGCCCTATGCCGGTGATGCGTACCCTAGTTTTCGGTCTTCACACGCCGTCGAACACGACAGCGGCGCTGCTGTTGCGGACGCTCCGCGCCTACACGAACGCGGCGCGCGACGTGCTCGACGCGGCACGCGCCGATTGGCCGCGCCTCCAAGAATGGGGTAGTTATCGCGGCACGCTCAACACCCGAACGCTCCGGCAGGCGCTGTCACGGCGCTACCGGCGTCGGATCACACGGTATCCCTTGCACAGTTCGCTCCGCGATGCCCTCTTCGCCGACCTAGCGGGGCAACTCGTCGCGTACGATGCCCTTTGTCGAGCTTGGGAGGAACGGCGCGCCCGTGTGCGCGAGCGGCTGGCTCCCCTACTGGAGGACCCGGCGCGGCCGCTGACACCCCAAGCGCGGGACGAGCTCGCCCGCCTTGGACGGCCCCCGGCCTGGCCGACGCTGCCGCGGACACGACCCGACGATAAAGGCTACGCGGCAGCCCTGCAGGCCATCGCGCGCGACATCCCCGACCCCAACTCTAACGAGGCTCCGCCTCAGACCGACGAGATATATACGACGCAAAAACTTGACTCAATCGCAACAAGTTCGCGTGTTCAAGACATCTAGCGCGCCACAACCGATGGAGGACGTTTCTCGCGACGAGCGCTTGCGCGATCTCTTGACGCTCGATGCGACGCTCCGTGTGCGTGAGGAGGTGCGCTACCCCTCGCTGAGCAAACCTCTAAAGACGGCGCTGCGCCCGCTCTCGTTCCCTCGACCGGACGGCGCGATTCGGCAGCGCAATTTCGCCCTGCTGCGCACGCCCGACGGGCGCTATTACGCGGAACTCTACCTGTTGCCGAAAGGGGACGCGCGGGCGCGGCCGCGCGCTTTGCCGGCCGATCGCCGCGGCACGGCCGTCGCTGTACACCCTGATCGGACGGTCCTTCCACGCGACGCGAACACGCCGGGGCGCAAGGCGACGAGCATCGTGCTCCCGCTCGCCTGCGGGGAGTGGCACGAGCGTACGCTGGATCTCGCCCTCGCGCGTCCAGAGATGGTGCGCACGGCGGCGCTGGCGTACAGGCCGGCGCGCGCGACCGTGCGCGGCCATCGCCCGGCGCGCTTCACACTCAGCGTTACCTTCGCGCACGAGGCGCCCGAGCCGACGGTTGTCGCAACGCACATGGGGGTGAGCATCGACCGCGAGGGGCGCGTGGCCTGGGCAGTGGTCGACCCGGACGACGGCCGTGTCGTGGCCGAGGGGCTGGACGAGCGGCTAACCAGTCTCGCGCCGCGCTGGCGCGACGACCGACGGATACATCAGCGGGCCGGTCGGCTCCCCCCGCGGGTCCACACCGTGCAAAGAACTCAGGCGACCCACGCCCTCCACGCGCTCTGCAATGGGCTCGTGGCCGTGGCCGTCGCGCACCGCGCGCAACTCGCGCTACAGGACATTGCGTACCTACGGGAGCGACGGCCGCGCATCGAGCGCGACGAGCGCGAGCAAGGGTCCCCGCGCCGGTCGGATGCGCGCGACGCGCTGGCTGAGGCGCAATATCGCCTGACAACCTTGATGTCCAGCGCGCCAGCGCGCGTCTTGGGCTATAAGCTACCCCTAGCGGCATTACCCGGCCCTCTCCTGATTGGCGGCATCAGCCCGCGCGACTGCGCTGGGTGTGGGGGGCGGGGCGCCACGAGCGACCGCTGTGGCCTCTGCGGGACCGATCTAGGCCCAGGGAACACGGCCGTCGTCGTGGCGCGCCGGGTCGCGGACGTGCTGAGGCGAATCGGCGCGATGCGAAGCCGGCGCATGGCCCGGGATACGATCACGTCCGTCCTCCAGGACGGCGGCTAGACGGACGCGCGGCCAGTCAGTTATGCTAGGGAGGTGGGCGCGCGACGGGGGCACTCCGTCCCGTGATGCGCGTCAAGACACAGGTGGGATTAGCTGCACCACCTGACGCTGCCGACCAGGCCAGCCCGCCATGCGGGAGCGGGGAGGCGGCGTGAAGTAGGACAGGGTGTCAAAACCATGTCAGGCCGCCTAGCGCCATGAGTGCTAGGCCCGCCTGGGGGTAGTGGCCTCGCCTGGCGCCCGACCGGCCGCATGACCCTGTTGTCACGTGTTACGCGCCTACTGCAACCAGAACATGAATGAGACCAATGAGACCTTGGCACGCTTGGTATGGTATTCTTGCGGCCGTTCATGAATGTAGAGCATTGTTTAGCGCAGACGTATCCCAAATCAACGACCTGATCAGTTGGAACACCAGTTGTTCTTTCTCCCCGTGGGGGGCGTGTGTCGGCGGCGAGGGCGCCAGGGACACTGCGAGGGCCAGCCTCAGCGCGGAACGCAGACACGAGGCGTTGTGATACTGCAGGAGAGGCGGAAGGACGGGCCCTAGCGTCAGACTCTCCATCCTCGTAGACGGCCCTGTAGCGCCCTTGGGTGCCTGGTGGCGCGCGATCCGGCACAGCTACCTCCGTGGCGGACTCCTCCGATGCGGCGCGCGCCCGCCATCGCCTCCTCGCCGCCTTATCCACACAGATGCGTGGCCGGCCTGGTACGCTCTGCGTAGAGACACCGGACCACAGAGGACCGCCGATGATCCTGCCGCCACCCGCCCTCCCTATCACCCCCGTCCCCGCCCCCGCCCTGCTCACGGCCGACCAGGAGCGTGCCCTGGCCGGCGCGATCCGCGCCGGCCGCCGCGCCCGCCTGCTGGCCCAGCGCCACCTCGCCGCGCGCCTGCGCCGTGACCTACCCCCCACCACGTCCGCCCGCGCCGCTGCCGCCGCCGTCCTCGTCGCCCTGTCCCCGCATCTCCCTCTGGCCTCGGACGCCCTCCCCGCCGCCGTCAGCCCCCTGCTGCCCCGCGCCCTTCCCGCCGACGCCCGCGCCCGCCTGCTCGCCGCCCTGGACGCCTGGCCCCTCGACCAGGACGCCCTCCGCGCCGCCGCCGAGGCCCGCACCGCCTTCGTCGCCGCCAACCGTGGCCTCGTCCACACCGTCGCCGCCCGCTACCAGCACCGCGGCCTCCTCCTCGACGACCTCGTGCAGGAGGGGACGGTCGGCCTCCTGCGCGCCATCGACCTCTTCGACCCCGCCCGCAGCTATAAGTTCTCGACCTACGCCGTCTGGTGGATCAAGCAGGCGATCCGCCGCGCCCTGGCCACGCAGGTTCCCCTCGCCCACGTCCCCGAGAACGTGCAGCAGGAGCGCGCCCACCTCGCCCGCCAGGCCCACGCTCTCCACGCCACCCTGGGCCATCCGCCGTCCCGTGCCGACCTTGCCGCTGCCCTGGACATCCCCCGCGCCCGTGTGGACGCCCTCACCGCGCCCCTGCCCGCCCCCGTCCCCCTCGATCAGACCGTGGGCGACGGCGAGACCACGACCCTGGGTGACCTCCTCCCCGATTCCGCCGCCCTACGGCCCCACGACGCGGCCGAGGCCCAGGCGCTCGCCGCCGCCGTGCACGCCGCCCTGGCCACCCTCCCCCTGCGCGAGCGCGCCATCCTCGCCGCGCGCCACGGCCTCGACGACATGCCCCCGCGCACGCTCGACGAGATCGGCCGTGGCCTCGGGCTGACCCGCGAGCGCGTGCGCCAGATCGAGGCCCGCGCCCTCCGGCAGTTGCGTGGCCCTGCCCTGCGCTGCTGGCTCGACGACGACACCCCTGACGACACCCCCGCCGCCTCCTGACGCACCCACACCGACGCTCCGATGCGATGAGGGGAAACGTAATCGTCCCGGCGACGACACCGTGAGAGCCGTGCGCCCGATGCGCGGCCCTCGGTAACGCACGAGCCCGATGCTTACGAGCCTCGGGCGTAGTCCGCGCGTCGGGCACCCGGCCGCCCTGCCCCTTCTCCCGCATTGCTGTGGAGGTGGGGGAGGACGGTGGGCCGCTCTGGCTGCTCATCGGCAGCCGCGCGGGCGTCAAGGAGTTCCTGCGGGCCGCGTTGGGCATGGCCATCCACGCATAAGCGCGTCGGGCGATCGCCCACCCGAGCGGCGAGTGCGCCGGTCATCCCTGTTAGGAGGGGTCGATCGTCAGCGCCATGTGGGTGAGCAGGCGCTGGTTCGGGCCGAGCGACGGCGGGGGCGGCGGTATCCAGGGCAGGCGCGGGCGCAGCCAGCCCGGCAGCCAGGCGTAGCGGTCGGCCGGGGCGGCGGCCATGGTGTCGTAGGTCGCCACGAGATGCCCGGTCCCCGTGTCGACGGCCAGGACGTAGCCCACATGCCCGAGCGAGATGGTGCGCAGGAGGGCGCCGGTGCGCGTGTCCAGCACGGCAATGCGCTCGTTCACCGTCGCGTAGGTGTAGCCGCTGAAGGCGGTGACGAGCGCACGGTGATGCGGCCCATCCAGCGCAATCTGCAGGGGCCGGCCGTCGACAGCGACCGCGCGCACGAGCCGCCCGTCGGCGCCGTCCCGCACATCGACCGTGCGGCGCGTGCCGTCGAGGACGAACACGCGGTCGCTGTCCCCCGCGATGGCGGTGGCGGCTGGGCCGCCCCAGAACAGCGCGGTGGCGGGCGCGATGGTGCGGATCGCCCCCGTGGCCGGGTCGAGCATGACCAGGGCGGATTGGGGCGGCTGCCGGCGCCGGGGCGACCCGACGGCGACGGCGCCGGGGGGTGCGGTGACGGCGAAGACGCGCCCGGTCCGCTCGTCCATCCGCGCGCCGGCCAGGGCGACGGGGAGGCGGCGGGTGGACAGGAGGCGGCCGCTCGCGCTGTCCACCACGCTCATCTGTCCGTTCGTGTTGAACACGTAGAGATGGCCAGCGCGCGCGTCGAGGGTGAGCGAGAGCGAGGGCCCGTAATACGTGGACCTGCTGCCGTTCGGGCTTATCGAGGTGATGCCCGCCCCGTGCGGGAAGGCGAGGTCGCGCAGCGTCCTGCCGGTCCGCCCGTCGAGCACGAGCACATGCTGGTCCAGGGGCGCGTTCGAGTCCTGCGGGTCCACCGTGGCGAACACCTGGCCCGCGCGTTCGTCGACCAGTGACGTGCCGATGCTGTCGTTGAAGCCGTTGAGGTTCCCAGTGAAGGGTATGGTGCCGAGGGTGGACCCGCTCCGCGCGTCGAGGACCTGGATCTGCCCCTGGCCGAACGCGAAGACGCGGGCGGTCGCCGTATCCACGGCCAGGGACCTGACCGACTGGGGCACGTCGATCGCCTTGATGAGCCGGCCTGTGCGCGTATCGATGATGTGTATCTTGTTGCTGGAGTTAGAGCCGGACCAACTGTATCCGCCGCCGGTGTTCAGCGTCACTTGCTGCTGCAGGATGCCATCGTCGAGGATGAAGGCCCGCCCTAACCGGCTATCGACGTTCGCAGTACCCCAGGACGGGCCCCAGGAGGGGTTGCCGACCGGCACGCTGCCCAGGACGACGCGCTTGCCGGGTGCGCGTAGGGCCACCAAGCCCGCTAGGCCCGCGAACGCGGCCACGGAAACCAGGCCTGCCGCGATACGTGTGATGCGTCGCGCTGTCATGGGGCGATCCTCCCGCCGGTCGACTACGGTGCGAGTAGAGTATAGTCCGGTGGTATTTTCCGTGCGGCCGTCGTTCTGGGCGCGGGTAACGATACAGGGCAGGGGTTCCCTACAGTGACAGAAGGGGCCATGGCACACGACATAAACGAGCAGCATCGCCGGAGGGACAGGCGAGTCGCTGGAGGCGACGTATGACCGACACCCAGGCCCGTGCCCGCGTCTGGACGCTCTGCCTCGCCGCCCTCGTGCGCGCGGCTCTCACCGGACCGCTCGTCGCCCTTCTCACCCCGCTGGCCCATGCCTCCTCCCCGGCCCTGACTATCGTGGCCGCGGTCCTCGCCGCCGCCCTCGTCGGCGCCTATGTGGTCCTCGCCATCCTGCTCCTCGTCGCCGTCCTGCGCGTCGTCCGGCCCCGCTCGCCCGGCCGACGGTAGCCCCTGGGGGACCGAGGGCACGAGGAGACAGTCCCCCGCCTGACGCCACACGGCGCGCTGTCGTGGTCCCACAGGGCCGCGACACCTGGGACCACGGGGCACATTTTCGTGGTCCCACCCTGGGACCACACGGGCCGTTTTGTGGGACCACATGGGCCATTTGTGTGGGACCAACCGTGGTACTAGGACCAAAGTCGTGGTCCCCGCGTGGTCCCTCGTTTCACACAGGAAATCGGACCTGTGGGACCACCGTGGTCCCAGCCCTTTATCCTGGGGTGGGGACCACGGGTGGTCCTAGCACCACGCCGCCGTGGGACCACACCCTGGTCCCAGGCCCCGGTGCGCAGGGCTGGCCCCGTCGCTGCGCGCGGGGCCAAGGGTACGGGGCAGGTGACCGCGCTCAGGGGCACACGGTTCATGGGCGTGGGACGCTGGCGAGGGACGCGTCACCGGCGCACGCTAGGCCGCCGAGATCGCCGTCGCCAGCGCTACTGCGAGGGGAAGGGGACAGCCTGCCGCTCCTCACAAATGTCTCCTCCATGCGCGTAGCTACATGCGTACCTATCGGCATGCGTACCTATCGGCGTCGTATGCTATGGGGGGAGGGGGGGTGGTGCGACCTGCACGCCCTGCCATTGATTAGCGGGAGCAGTACGATCGGGCTCCGAGGACGATTGAGGGAGGGACAATGGTAGGTCGTTTCTTCTCACGCTTCTGGAAGAGGCGAGAGCCGCACAAACCAGCCGGGCACGATACGTCCCCGGCCCTCCAGTCAACGAGTCAGCCAGGCGGGACATCGCCCACGGCGGCTAGCATTCCTCCCCGGCCCTGGCCTCGGTTGTCGGAGAGCTTGACTGGCCCTAAGCAGCCGGGTGTCTGTCAGTCGTGCGGGGCCACGAACGCTCAGCTTATTCCCTCCGCCGATCCGGGTGGCGAGATGAGTCCTATTGCCGCGGACGATACCGCCGCGCTGTACGCCCGGCTCAGGCGCGTGCTCACTGCCGACGAGCGCGGCGTGCATGTCTGGCAGGAGTGCGACGACGCGGATCAGCCCGAGCCCATCGCGGTCTTGCTGTGCCCGTCGTGCAGCGCCCACCTCATCGAGCCGCACCCCCGCCTCTACTCCG
>JAABUH010002598.1_pt1 | contig 17025 bp, 23 predicted proteins | sample 5559121 | NCBI WGS metagenome assembly JAABUH01 (sample SAMN10711871, study PRJNA513364) | rock metagenome | isolation source: Antarctica rocks | place: Antarctica: Victoria Land, Battleship Promontory nord | collected 2015-12-28
TGCACAGTTGATCAGAACATCCACCTATCCATCTTAGATCAGCACAAGTCCCGGTTGTCGTGACCAGACAGAGACGTACAACGGGTTCGTTCGCGGTGATTTGCTCGACGGTCTTGGCGACTCCCGCTTTAGTCGCTACGTCTCCTTGAATGCTGCAGACAAGTGGAATCAGTCAGACACATGGGGGTGTTCAGGTACTGGTTGCCCACCATATCACCTTCCCGCCCTTTCCAGCACCAGCATTGACTTCGTGCGCTGCCGCTTCGAGGACTTCTAGCCGTCGACCGGTGATGTACACCTTGGCACCATTCGTCGCGAAACCCTGTGTGATAGCTGTGTTGTCTATCAGAAGCATGTACAGCCTGAATCGTTGAGGTGGTCGAACCTTTGCCGATACCGGTCCCACCGCCTGTGACGACAACGACCTGTAACCGTCAGCTGAGATGCTGGGAGACAGTTTTGACGTACCTTGCCGGCGACTGAGAAGATATCTTCGAGACTGAAAGACGTATCCGACATGATCAATGATCTATTGAAGGGGGACAGAGAACCGGGAGAAAACACTGTCTATCGCAAAGCAACCGAAAGATCAATGCTCGGCGATGTCGGTCGCCACACTTTATTTGGAATCCCGAGGTCCCCGCTTTGCCCCTCACGAGGGCTGACGTATCAAATCGACCCTGTAATCACCCTTTGGGTTTCTGTACCTTTGCCGCTCTTACTGACGTTTTCCCTTTGAATCGGTTACCCGTGTGGAGCTTCCCCTTTGATCCGGATCACATACGACATCTCAAATTTACCCCGCCGATCACGAGATCATCTTTCCTCTCCTCTCTCGCCAAATCCCGCTCCGCTCGCCCACGTCTTCCATCAAACCCTACTCTACCGTAGCCACACCTTTACCCTGCACCTACGACTCCACCCATTCCAGTCGCCCACTAGGATGTTCTCCCAACGCTCCTTCGTACCCGTCGAACAGCTTCCACCTCCGCGTTCTACTGCGACGGACCATACTACGCCTCTTGAGGAGGAAGACGACTTCGATCTGGACGATCCAAGGTTCCATACACGATCGAGAGCATCATCGCTAGTGGGACTGGAGGATCAAGAGTCGGCGAGAGGGGAGACGTCGAACTCACCGGGTGTGAGGGCGTTCGCGGAAGAGGTCGACAAGGTGAGTCTTGGCGTTCTTTGATATTTCTTTTCGCTGCATGTGCACTCTCTGCTCGCGATTGGGAGAGCTTGGCTTTGGCCACTCGATCTCGTGGCCTTGCTTGTGCATAGGAGTCGTTCATTGAGACTTCCTTTGTCTGGATGGGCGTATGAGCGGCTGCCTCATCTCATAATCCGCCGACCAGCTACTACGACGCTTAGCCGGGTCTTTCCGAATTATGGTGATAGATCGCTGACATATGGTCACCCTTCTTCCTCGCTTTCCCGCTCTTCTCGACACGACCAATGACGACTACCCGTTCTGCAATCCCTTTCCGCATCTTCGTTCCAACGAAAATCTCTTCCCGCGCCCTCCGTCCCGTTCTCGGATGACGCGCTCCACGTCATGTACTTCATCTCAATGATCAATCTCTTTCCCGACCTACCTTTTTGCAGCAACCCGTGCATGCTCCGATGCCCCGACATCACCCGACTTTACCGCGGACGACAGCCTCCGCGCTCCATCGTACATCACCAAAACCTCGAGATAACGTGGACCGAAATCCTTCTCGCGGGAACAGGGATATGATGCCCGAAGAACCCATCTCCCCCCCTCGACAGATCCGAGCGTCCCCCTCACCCTCTCGACCGTCGAAAATCAACGCGCTGTCCCCTCTTCAGGCGTTCTCACCCCTTCAGCCGATGACTGTACCTCGGGATCGCTCAAACACCGCGTCCGAAGCAAGCAGCGCCGGAACTCGATCCCGCGCGAGCTCGATCACGAAATCCCTCAGTAGGCGACAGAGCTTGATTGCCCACGCTGCGAGATGGGGTACTGGAGAAGACTACGAGGATGACAGTTCGATGAGCTCAGCAGGATTGTTCTCGAGGCTGACTTTGGTCAAGGCGCCGAACGAGGAGTCGGGTCTTAAACGGTGAGTTCATCTCGCTGTACTCCGCTGACTTTTAGTCGATCGAAATCATCATCCGCTCTCGCCCCTTTCTCCGCGATGGCAGCTTTGGGTGACAATCCTGCTACTTCCAATCATGGACCCCGTCGGTCCTTCGCCGCCTCCTCGTTCGCGGGCTTTGCTCCCTTGGCACCGATGCGCTCCCCCTCAGCCTCCTACTCTCCCGGCGGACCGGATGCGGTTCATCGAATAACCCAGCTGTACGGCACCGACAACGATGTTGGCATTCAACGGAAAACTCTGACGCCAGAAGAAGTCGTCGAGGTAGCACGAGGCCTGTCGTCACCCGTCATGGTCCCCGAAGGCGGCTTCAAGCAGACAGAGCTGAAACGGCGGAAATCAGCTGGTCCGGCCAATCGGCGAACGCAGCAAGAGGCTGCGCAACCTGAGAACCCCCCGGTCGCGCTCGAACCGGTCGACTATGTTCAGCTCGATGACGAAACCCTCCTTCCATTCGTCGACCGACCGGCAGAAGTCGCTGAGCTGCTGAAGCACCCTTCGAACGAGAAGATGTTCAAAGCCCTTCGCGCGGCCTTCCCGAAGACACCGGCAAGACAGCATTGGCAAGCCATGAAACCGGAGGAATGGAACTGGGACGAGTTCTGCATGCACCTCACGATATTGAGTCGAGCAGAATGCCCAGATTACGCTTGGGTTTTCCGCGCACGACAAGCAGTGAGACAGCGCAGCGTTGCGCTATGGGAGAAGGTTGGAGTCTGTCTCGGCTGCGACGGGGACTTGTTGAATGCTGGTGGGGAGGACGACATTCCGCCTTCATGGGGTGGCTTGGGCCTGGGTGAAGAAGGCGAATATGACCCGTCTCAGAACCAGGTGTATATCGCCGCGCTGGAAGCGATGGATCCGGAAGAGAGAGAACGTGCGGAGCGAGAACTACGAGAGGAGTTTGGCGAGATCGCCGAGGATGATAGCGAGTCTGCTGCAGGAATGGCGGCGCTACTGGGGTTGGCCGTCATCGGTGAAGGCGATGAAGGGACTCGAATAGGTGGACGTCCGACGATCCCTCAAAACCCTCCGAAACCATCTCGGCATGGAAAGTCAGCCTCGATCGCGCAATACGGCGAGATCGGCCGTAGTCCTGTCCGGCCTTCGCGTAATAGATCCTTCGTCGGCCTACAGATCCTCACTGCTCCGGCAAGTCAACCGAATCAGAGCCCCCTTCCGCGATCACCCAGCGTCGTCCAAACTCCGGCTCTTGGCGCATCCATGCCGATCTTCGAGCGAGGTCCGGGATCGCCGCTGTTCCCGAGCAGCTTCAGCAGTCTCTCGGTCGAGCCGAATCTGGGGAGGAGCGCGAGTGTGGGCTTAGCTGGAGGGATGAGGGTCTCGCCTCTGGAGTATAGAGGTGCGGATGAAGGGGGCAGGAGGTGGTCTGCGATCCAGCGCAAACCTAGTGGCGCGGGGTTGTCCGAGAGTGAGTTGGGCTGCTTCCCCTCTTCATATGGCATTAGGCTGACAGGATGCCTCGCTCAGGCGCCATCACGTTCTCGACCAGTGAGAGCGAGTGGTCCCATACAGGCCTGGGAGGAGAATATCATCACGAGATACACGCATAACGACAAGCGGGCGGAGAGGATCGGAAGGGGAGAATCGGAAGGGGAGAATCTGGGAAGGAAGACCGCTGAAACATGTAGCGACGTAGTCTTTTGAGGTGATGGGGGAGTCATGGTATTGTATCTTATGGTGTCTTGGCATACACGAGACTGTCACGTATTCGTCACCCACGCCATCGAATCGTGGTTCACTTCATTGCGAGAGTAAAGCGAAAATCAAAGCGAAAGACTCCCGAGGCGCGGTCTGGCGTCAACACTTTCCATTACACTTTCCATCACACGAACTGTGAGACCAAGCGTTGTCTCATCATGACCGACCTAGCCGACCTCTTCAGCACCACATCCCCACCCCCTTCCCCACTTCCTCCACCCACAGACACCCTCTTCCTCTCCCCTTCCTCTTCAATCGCTCCAACCCCCCAGGCCCGGCGCAACAACTCCTCCCACAACCGACCCACCTCCCCCCCACCACCACCCCTAAACTTCGACGACGATCTCGGTGACCTCGACCTCGACTTTGATCTATCCGACCTCCCACCACCTTTAACTGAACGGGACGTCAATGGGTCAAGGCTGATTCCAGTGGACGATCCCCTCGCAGCCCTTGATTTTGGTCGACGGGATGGTGGAGATGAGGAGAGGGTGGGGAGGAAACGGAAACCTGTGGCTAAAATCGATGCGGATCGGTATGTCCCCTTTTACCTCCTCCTCCTCCTTCTGTCTTTGCCTCCCACGCAACCACCACATGCGGAGTGATTGTTGGTAGGTGTTGACAAGGGACAGGTTGATGGGCGACAAGGGCTTCCCGGCGCTCATGCGTGCCGCCAAGCGATTCAAACCCAGGGGTAAAGGCCACGAGGTACGTTCCCCCCCCCCTCCTCCTCCCTATCCCCTGGTATTACTTACCGCAAGAAAGAATGGGTGGGATGGGGCTGATGAGTGGGGACTAGGTCGCGGACCTGAGGGACCTGCTCGAGGTGTATCAGATGTGGGCGCATGGAATGTTCCCCAAGGGTGATTTTGCGGGGACGATTGCTAGGGTGGAGAACGTATGTCGGACGAGGCGGTTGGAGGTGGGTCCTCCCTACTTCACCTCGACTCACACTCAATCTACTTGGGGAGTGCGGGGAGTGAGGAGCTGATGGGAGGCCGAGGGTAGAACGCGATGAAGGGGTATCGAGAGGCTTTCTACCCACCGGCGAAGTGTCCAACACCTCGCCCTCGCTCACCGGGAGCGGAGGATCGAGACTCAACTCCTCGGAGCGGAGAGCAGGATGAGCAGGAACGGATGGGAATCGCGAAGGAGCCGCTATTCACTGCTGCTCCTGAGGGAGACGAGGGCGATGAGCTGGAGATGATGGCGCTGGAGGAGATGAAGAGGGAGGAAGCCGCGCGGAGACCTCCGCTGGAGGAGGACGGGCCGCCGGAAGTAGAGGAGGAGGATGAGTGGGAGGGTCTTTATGATTAGAGCGTATGCATCTTTCATGGTATATTGAAATGGCTCGATCACGAGGGTGAAGCGACAGTCACCTCATGGCCTCGCTCGGGACTCGGATCTCGATCTGCCAGGAGTGAGATTCGGAAACGACGCTGCCTCGCTCGGGAACGAAATCCCATTCAAGAGCTGATCATCGTTCAGATTGATAGGATGGCGCGCGGGTGATGACATGAGCAGCACAACATAGGGAATATAACTGATCTTATAAACTCTGTTCCCAAGAGATGTATCCTTTGATGCGAGATCCACCCGGAACCAACAAGACACTGTATCTCATCCGCCATTCCTGTATCTCATCCGCCATCCGCCTTCCGCTTTCCGTGATACCTCTTGACCCTCTCAAGTCAAGTCTGTATCCGCTCAAGCGAGCACATGAACGGAACCATCCCTTAGATCCGGGAAGAACGTGGACTCATCCTTATTCTCATCCCCCTCGCCTTCCGAGGATATATCGAATGGATTACCTGTAGCGTACTGGGGTTGCGGCGCCAGGATCTGTGAATGGTGATGCGATGGATTCGGTGGGAGGGGTGAGACCAATGTGGGGGAGTGGCCCGATGATTGGGAAGGGGGAATACCGAGGTGGAGTGGAGAAGGACCGCCGCTTGCATTGCTGCTGAGAGGCGAATGTTCGGATGTGGAGTTGGAGTGGAAGATGTCCGAGTGGGGTGCTTGGTGGTCCGAGTAGGAAGGGTCGGAGGTGGACGGTGCGAAGGTGGTGGGATCGTGGAACGGGTAGGGCGCGGATTGGTCGGAGGTGTCGGAAATGAAGCCTGACCCAAGTGGGGAGGGGCGCAGTGGTGGCTCGGAGGTCTGAAGAGGGAGGTTGGTATTGATCCCAAGTATCCCGAGGTGATGCAGCAGGTCCGCGGGTCTACTCTCGTCAGCAGAATTGCAACAAGTGACTTAGGAAGGGACTCACGCCGAAGCTCTCCGGGCATCCGGGTCGAACCTATCCATCCCAGACGGACCCATCCAGTCTTGCCCGAAATCACTCCCATTCTCCATCCCCCCGTCCGTTGTGGATGCAGTGATGCTCGCCATACTCCCGATACGTGCCCGCTGCCGCATCGCCATGTACGGCGACTGATCCTCCGTGAACGATATCGAGTGTCTCTGCATCGCTCCGGATCCGAAAGAGAAGGTCGGATTAGGTAGAGGCGCATTAGGTGTGAATGGCGACTGCTGAGATGGATCGAGTGGGTAGTCGTACATCATTGATCCCGAGTCTGGGGGAAGGTAGGATGTCGGCGAAGTGTTGGACGGCCGGTAGGTACTGGAAGGAGGGGTGAGGTAAGTAGTCGATAAATCGGCATCGCCAAAGACTAATCCTGACTGAGAGTGTGCCTCGCCATCATGATCCTTGATGGGTGTAAGCCTTCGGTTAGGTCTACCGATTCCCATGGGGTACATGCCAGAGCTGACTCTGGGCGGAGTGAATGGTCCCGAGGAGATGAGTTGTGCCGCACCAGGCATACTGGCTCGACGCGAGTTGTTCCGGATCGCCGTGAGGTGAAGGACCGAAGGCATCGGTCGGATGCTCGGCGAGATCTTCGGGCTCATCCCATTGGCTGGACGCAATTGTTGACCTTCTGGGATCGGCGAGGGATAGGGGATGGAGTTCCGTCGAGCGGCAGCAGCTTGACCCATGAGGGGTGATCGGACTGGCGAGACGTGGCCTGACGGTCGACCTTGACCTGCATCCGCCGCCATCCGCTTCGCCACCCACGTATCGATCTTGGCCGCCTCGCCGTTAGCCAAAGAAAGTCGTCGACCCATGTTGGCAGTGTTGACCGGTGGCAGAAGGACTTGCTGATGTGGAGGACTGGTCTTTTGGTGTATCGGCGGTGGACTATGAGAGAGTACGGTCTGCCGTTCCGGCGTCTTGCCCGTCTCCAGAGCTTCCGCATCCGAAGCCGTCCTTTCCGCCGCGAGCTTCTCCTTTATCGCCAGACCCTTCACCTTGGCTCGTCTACCGCATCAGCTCAGCTATAGGATCTCGCTCACCTATTCTGAAACCACACCTGCACATTCCGTTTCGACATCCCCAAATTCGCCGCCAGCCATTCTCGCAGGTTGTCGTCCGGCTTCGGATTGATGTCGAACCAGTGTTCCAGCACCATGAGCTGCTCCGGTGTCGTCCGTCGTCGGTGTTTGACCTTTGAGGTAGGATTCTTGTCAGATACTTGAGGCGGTGGTACAGACGCGGCGTGTTCAAGGCTAACCTCGAGATTCCCATAGATGATGTCCTGTCCATCTTGGTAGCCATCCTCATCCCAGTCAGCCTGTCCCTGCCATTCGCCGTCCGGTGGATACCCAACCTGAAAGCGGCTACTCGGACCGTTGGGTTGGTGTTGGTGTTGCGGTGGGAAAGGGGCGGGAGCGAAGGAAGGGCCAGCGACGGGTTGTGGTTGTGGAGTGTACTGCGGGATCAGGGATGCGCCGGGGTAGCCAGGGGGTGGGTATACCTGATCCCTGGCGAAAGCTTCTGGGGGCGTATACATCTGTTGGAAGTGATTGACGGGTGTAGTGATGTGTTCGACCGGGAAGTGATGTGGGGGAGGCATAGGTGGGTGATTCAATGGTATTCGTCGATACTCGTCTGGTGCGACGTGAATGATTCCCGACATCTCGATCGATGCGCTGTCTATCGATCAGCTGGACAGAGCGGAGGAGATATTGACGTACGACAGAGGAAGATGGCCCTTTGATGCCCGCGGGCACCTTTAGACCCAGCCGCGGGGGGAAGGTATGTGATCAAGCCGTCCTTTGTGTGACGAGGTTGCAGGATCCGGCGAAGGGTCGAATGACGGATCTTGCTTTCGATGTGATGGAAGACGAGATCCTTTGATGGGAGATAGACTGGGGAGGCGGACGGCGGGGGGAGTTGAATGGAAGACCGGGAGTGGGGTGGGATATTGACTGACACTGGATGCGACGTGACGTCTGTAGACGTGTCGGGTTCGGAAGCGAGGTGAGGAGTGGACGAAGGAATTCGGATAGAAGGAGGTCTAGGGAGGATTTGTCTAACAATTGCAAATCAATCCGTTTCGCCCGCTTTCCGTGTCGTAGTCGGGTGAGATCCACTGAGGGTCCTCCCGGCCGCCTATCCAAGGTCGACCACCATCACTAGTCCTGATACCCGAGAGGCAGTCTAGGCTGTTTGATGTTTCGTTTGATAGTGGATGGTGTGTGAAGAAAGCGCGCACGAAACCCAAACCCAGTTCAGGGTCAAATCCGGTTCCTGGTCCATTCCTTCCGGCAGCGACCGCGCGACCAGAACGTCTTCTTGCCGTAATTTTATTGAGTCACCGGGAATCCGACCGGAAGCTATACGGTGAATTCAGAGCCGAGTGTGGCAGAGTGCGAAGGATCGTCAGCGGCGCTACATCGCTGAACTCCCCATTGTCTTTCGTCGGCTCCTCGACAACGCGGCTCGACATGAGAAACAGGAATGAATAGGCTGCACGGAAAAAGGTGACAATGACGCAGATGACGTCCCTTGCCCCTCTCAGGAAGGCAGATCATCCGCTGGCACCGGTAGAAACTGCCCAATGACTACTGAAGGCAAATCAAACACCTATTCGGGTTATCAGCTACCACGATCTGACCAGGAGTCTACTTGCAGCTCACATCTCGCCTGATCGTGAAGCAGCACGAGCATTCCACTTCCGCTCCTTCAGCGGCCAAAGTCGTCGGCATAAAGAAGTTTTGCGTGGTGTTCTCAAAAGCATGTACGCTGAATGATTCCCAGTATGAGATAACACTGATAGTGGCACCCAATTTCAGCACGAATCGACCAAGTGAAAGGTTTAAAGAATTCTCGCGATCTTCGGGCAAACATCTCATACACAAATGTCTTCTTCCCCAGCAAATCGCTCTCACTTCGGCCGAGTAATGCGCAGAATTCCGGATTGGCGTAGCAGACCTCGCCTGTCCGCCGCCAGACAGCAGTCGGCGTTGCCGAGTAAGAAATGAGCTTCTCGAGCTCCTGGAGAAACGCAGTAAGGTCAGCGCCAAAGTCCCAACAGGCGAGAGACAGAGGAGGTGGATCATTCGGTACGTCGGACGGCTGCAGGATGATGCGAAAACTCACAATGAGGGTGCGCTGGAATGACCGCTCGAGGAACACCTCGTCCTCTTCACTCATTGGCATTCTGTAAATCTCGCATCAGGTTCACTCCACTCGCTGAACCGAGGCTACTCACTGCAGAGCGATTAGGCTTGGCCTGAAAGAAGCGAGTGCCCGGACGACACGAAGGACATCTCTCTGCTCGAAACTAGCTCCGATCAGCAGCGATCTCCACGACTTGACGCACTGCTTGGAGAGATACTCCATCAGGAAGTGATAGCCTTCGGTGTAGTCACTATCAGTCACCTCAGTATACAGCATAAGATCTTGGGAAAAGGCGAGGTCACGTACTAAGGCTTGACGATAGTCCGGTACACCTCATTCGGCGTCAACCCTCTTCCAGGTCTGACAAGTGTGGTGGTCGAGAAAGGTGACTCCTGATCATTCTGATTGACTACCATGGATGAGGGATTGGTCCACGTCGTCCACGGATTTTGCGGGATCTCATATGCTATCGGCGGCGTCTGATCCATACTTTGCGCTGGAGGCTGAAGTTGCGGTTGAAGTGGTGGTTGAGGTTGAGGTTGTTCGCTTGGCCATGCAGGCGGAATGAGTGTCTCGAGCTGGGACATCTGCGGATCGGAGAAGTTGGGATAGACTGGGGACATAGAGGCAAACATGGAGTCGAGCATCTGGTATTCGGAGGCGGCGGTGGTGCCGTAGGCTAAGATGACCGGTTCAGTATGTAAACAGGCATACGACGCTCAGCTTACGGTAAAGGTTCGGTACCTCCGCAGTGTGAGTCGCGCCCGGATTACTCCAAAATCGCATCGGGTCTGATCCATCTCCCATATCCAAGCCAGCATCCGCACCAGCGCTGTCGAGTGGGGCAGGGAGCCAGATATTGTCGTCGACTCTTGGTTGTATCGGTGGTATGGCCAGGGCTTGTACAGATTGATCAGGTGTTGTCATCGTCGGCGAATTGTCGGCCGGGGTGGACGTATCTACACCTCGTCCAATCAGCTTGTGCCTCGGTATAGCAGTGTTGGTTAAATTCACCCCGATCCTTCCCTTCCAAGAGGTACTTCGCCTTCTTCCTCATCCCCTCCACACATTTCTGCCCGACGCCCTTCTTCATACACCTCGAGCATGGTCTCTCTATTCATCCCGGTCAGTACCGACGGGCTCATGCATGACTCACGCTCATCGCAGGTGAGATGACTTCGCTGACAGGCCAGACATGCCTTGGCAACCTTCTTCCTCCCGCTTCCCTTGGATTTCTCACCTTTCCGTTTGTGCTTCGTGGCCGTGATGTGCGATTGGCCGGGTGACGAGCCGGAGGTGGAATGAGGAGGAGGGGGCCGCATTGGACCAGGATGGTAGAGGTGTGTGCATCGGAGATTGAGCAGTGGACTATGATTCCACACCCTCTCTTTAGGCTTTCGACCGGGACTGAAGAGAACACTGGATGCGATGGAAACTATGCATGAATTGACAGCGGAGCAAGAGGGAGTCACCGGAGATTACATAATGCTCGCGTGTGATATAGGAATGCCTGAGAGGGGTTCTCGAGCTGAAATTGCTTCGGCTCTTTTCCCATAGCTGAACCACTGCCATCATGACGGAAGCATCGAGTCTCAAAGCCTCAAGCATATTTTCGGTCGCAGGCAAAGTATGTTTCTGTTGCTCAATCGTCGTGTTACCCCGCTGAAAAGTGCTATAGGTCGCAGTGATCACCGGAGGAGGAACCGGTATTGGCCGGATGCTGGCCGAAGGGTTCGTAGAGAATGGCGCGAAGGTCTACATCGTTGGTCGACGAGTCGAGCTTCTGGAGAAGACGGTAAAAGAAGTCCGAGAGGAGTTCAAGCGGTCCGGGGGGGACATCTTTGCGTGACTCATCTCATCTCAATCGTCTTTTGGCTACACTGATAGATGACAGGGTACAAGGCGATATCTCGACGAAAGACGGTGTACGCCAAATTGTCGAGTCTATCAACGCGAAGGAATCGAAGGTACGTGGACGTTCATATCGCAGGGTGTCCATCACAACGGACAAAACTCGTTTCAGGTGGACGTGCTGGTGAATAACGCAGCGGTACAACGGCCGTGGAAGAATCCAATCACAGAGCACAACGACCGTAAGCCTCGCCTTGTTCCATTCCTGTTGCAGATCGTGCTAATGCTGCGTTTCAGCTGATGCGGTCGAGAAGCTGGTGTGGGAAGGAGTGGACGAGTATAAGAGGCTCCTCGCTTGAATGATTCACGCTAATGTACTTCAGTGACGATTGGAACATCACCAATTCAGGTACGTCTGCCTTCGTAGTCAAATCGGTCTAGATCTGACACAGAGCTACAGTCAATATCAATGGGGTTTATTTCATGACCGCCGCTCTCGTTCCCTTGCTGCGGAAGGCGGAGATGCCGAGCGTGATTGTCATCTCTTCAGTCGCGGCCGTTGCGAACCAGCGGTACGTTCCTTAGTGGCGTCAATGCGGTTCCAGCTGAGGAGTACGTCAGACCGATCTCGACCCTGACGTACGGGGTGTCCAAGGTGTGTCTCATCCCTTAATGTGCCATGTCCAGCGCTGATTGACATTAGGCGGCCGGTATGCCGATTCCCTGAGGCTTGACGCTGCTGATCAATGTAGCTGTGCATCTGGCAACCATGCTCGCTGGGCGACTATCACCGTGAGTCTTTACATGCTGAAGGGTCTACTATTGACCTTAGAGCAGATTGAAGATCCGAGTGAACGCCATCCTCCCCGGCACATTTCCCACCGAAATCACCGCTCGACCCGACGAAAACGGCAACCTGAAGCTGGTACCTGGCGCTCACAAAGCATCGTTACGGTCACCACTCGGTCAGTCCCGTTCCCGCAGACAAACTCTTTCTACACGACTGAACCTGAGCAGGACGCGCTGGATTCCGTCAGGAGATTTTCGGTCCCGTGCTACTGCTCTCTAGCGCGGCTGGCGGGTATATGGACAATGCGATTATCTCGGTCGACGGAGGACGAAATATGGTGAGTCCCTTCATTTTAGGAGCATCTTCTTGCTGATGCCATGCAGAACGCTGGAAGCGACGATGGCATCCGTTTGCCTGACGATAGATATTGATACAGTTCCATAAACACAGACCGCCTATATCCCATCACCATGCCAATCGCTTTCCATCGCTGCACTCATCAGCGAAATCAACACACCACATGACGACGACCCACTGATCGATGATCAATCCACTCGTCGTATCCTTTCTCGCCACATCAATCACCTTCATCATCCCCGCTACCAGACCTGTTAGCTTCACTGCCATCTACCCAGACCGAGAGACTCACGTAGAGTGTCTTCGATTGTATACGGCGGCTGTTCCATTCCGTGGAAACTAGAGCTGAAATGGCCGATCTCCCTATCCGCCAACCACGACGATTTGCAATGCGAGGTGGCAATTCAAAAGCGCTTGTACGTCTCTACCCATCCTGGATTCAAAGCGAGTACCACTAGATCTGGGTGTTCGACATGTAGCTTCGAAACCACATAATTCACCACTGCCTGTCCGGTCCACGTAAGCTTAGTACCCTACACCTGAGAGCGGTTGAGGGACACACCTTGGACTGTCCATACGCTCCTTCTCCAAGCAGATGTGCCTCTCCGATAGTGCCCCCTCTCCAAGCCCATCACCACGAGTCTCCCCTTCCCGTTCTCGAGCAGTGGATATACAGCTTGGAAGAGTACCAACGGCCCTTGCACCTGTGTCGTCCCCTTGATCAGTCCTCGTCCCAAGCAGGGAGGGGACCCACGTTGACCCGCCATGTCAGTTCCCATTCATCCAGGTCGGGATCCTTGACAGCTGCCGAAGTCTTGTTGTTCCCAGCGTTTGGCGATCACCAAGTCCAGCTCGCGAAACCCCAGACTCTCCACCGCCTGCCAGCGACCCTATCAGTACAGGTACCATGGAGTGAGGTTCGAGCTCACCTGATTCGCGTCGGTTCGTGAAGCTGCGTCGAGCTTAATTGTCCTGACCCTCGAGAGCTTCTGCATCTTGGATGGATCTCGGACCGCTGCGATCACGTCCCATCCTTTCTCGCGATAGCCTTTGACCAAGGCTAGACGGATGCTGGAGTCGTCAGCCGGTAATGATGGCGAACCTGGACTTGAACGGATCGCTCACCCCCCAGTTGGCGCCCGTGGATGAGGACTGTAGGCATCGTTACTTGGGTGTATAGATGATCGCGTCATAGTGATTATTGATCCACTAGATTCCTATGGTCGCTGGTGGGACGGAGAGTTAAGCGTATCCACCACGTGGACATCTGTTTCACCTGTCGAGCTCGAAATTTCCTGTGACTTCGTATTGACCTATCTCCATTTTACCACCTTGGCAGATTTTCACACGCCGTCCGAGATCGTTCTCATGATGGAGTAAGATTCAGACTCGCTGATCCGATGATCTTTCCTTGCCATCCCCGGTACATGACTGCTTCCCTCACCTATCATCGAATTCTCAGCCGACTGGTTAGACGAGGAGATCAGCTTCGCCCAGGATGCCGCAAAAGGCTGCTGCTTCGGTGTCCACCTCCACAATTCGTACTCAAGCTAGAAAGGACGGCAAGTCCGCCGCCTCCAATATGGCGAAGCCTGGAGCAGATCGCTCTCGAACGAACAAGGAGGTCGTCAAGGCTGTTCTTGCGAGTCCCCTGACAGTGCCATGGTGGTTTCAATCGTCCAATCCGCATCAGACAATGCTGACGAGTCTGTACTAGGCCAAACATCCCCCGACAGCTTCAGACGACGGTATTGACCGCGCTACCTCAGCTGGTCCCGAGTACGATATCGGATTACCATGTCTCCCGCGCTAGATGTCAGAAGAGGGAAAAGACTGCTCGACGGAGGGAGAAGCGGGCGGAGGAAGTGGACGTCTTTGGCGTGGAGGAGGTAGCTGGTGAGAGCATCGAGGAGGATAAAGCGGCCGAGGAGAATGGGCAGGTTGAGGAGAATGGACAGGCAGAGGAGAATGGACAGGCAGAAGAAAATGGACAGGTTGGGGTGAAGAGGAAGGATCCGCCTACGACATCCGACCGCCCGACGAAACTGCCGATGACCAACGATTCCGACACCTCTCGCCCCTCCAAGCCAGACATCCTTGATCACCTCGTCCTCGGGATCAACGAGACCATCAAATGCGTCGAGCGGTCGATCGACGACCTCAAATTGCTTCTGCTCATCCTCGCGGACGCTCTCAATGCTACTTCGCACCCAAAGCCAAATCACCTACTTCCCACCGCTCCTCGCTCGCCCTCACCTCCACCCGCTACCCCGTCCGAGACAAGCGCATTGATGTATATCCTTATCCCACTTCAATCCATCTCGCCCCAATCCCTCGTCTCACCCATACCACAGTACTGCGCGACTCTCAACTCGCTCGTCTATCAGTACGGTCAGCTCGCGAAGGTTGCTCGGACCCGACTGAAGAACAAGGAGTGGGAGGATCTGGAAGAGGTGAGGGTCGTTCCGGTGGGTCAGGTGGAAGAGGAGATGGCGGCAATGGTCGGCTTGAGACGCCTGGCGTGTCTGGGCGTTCGCGTCGGTAGATCTTTAGGAGTATTCATGTGCTGATGGTGGAATGTAGGCATCGCATCCGTCAATCGGCGTCCTGACCCAGCTTCTTCCGAAGAGCATACTGCATCCCCCTCGACACAGTATCACATTGCCATTCCCGACTTCTGGACTACAAGTATACTCGGGCAAAGTGGCCGATTCCACCTCCGCTGTTGCTCCTACCGCCCGTGCGCTTCCCGCACCCTCGAACCAGAAAGCCCTAAAGGTGCGGCCGCAAACAGCGATACCGATCCCGAATGTACATTACGCCCCGCTTCACATCAAAGGAATCACCACGACCGCGCCGGTGGATGGGAACGCAAGGAAACAGAAGCGGCTCGAGGAAGTACGGAAGAAGAGAGTGGAGGTGAAGGAGCGGAAAAGGAGGGAGAGGGAGGAGGAGATTAGGCGGTGGGAGAAAGGGCTGGGGAAGGGAACGGGAAAACTGGGGGAGAAAGGGCGGATTGACCGGTCCAAGGAGGCGAAGCGGACGGGGAAGGGGGATGGAAAGCGGACGGGGACGGGAGCCGCGAGAGATGAAGATCAGTCAGAGAGGAGGGCCGACAAGCGTGGTGAGGATGTGATGGTTTAGAGTAACGGTACAAAGAGCATCATCGTTTCAATCAACTCCGAACGTCGGCAGATCAGCCCTCGTTCCGCATGTGATCGACGAGTTTTGCAATCACTAGTCCATGCCCTGAACCGCGTTATTCCAGAAGCTTTTGCCGCTAGGAAGAATAGGAGGGACTTGGCAGAATCCGTTCGACTGGGAGAGACATTTGAGTCACGCTGCTGCGCATTCCGTCTCTGCTGCGGAGTCTAGATTGTTGCTGAAATCCACGTGCGGCATCACTGTCCGGCTTGGCACTCGCTCCGAAACGGCCAGTCACGCTTAACCAAGTGTAGCTACAGCTCGAACTCGCTCGGACCGACACATGGAACGGCCCGCGCCCAATGATAAGGGCGGCTCGCCGAGCCGGCTCCAGGCCTTGCAAGTTACCAGCGTTTTGCGAAAGATCAGAAGACCAGGCTATGTGCCGCTCATTCGCTTGGTACCGGAGCTAAGACACACCCAACAGATCCCTCGAAGTGTGAAATGACCCCTCAAGCTGTAAAACATGCCGAGATGCCGATGAGAAAAACACGTGTCTCGTTCGCTGTCGATCTGACCTTGTCTCTGGAATCCCACCGAAGTCTCGGTTGATCGCGTGATCCGCCGCTAAAGAAACGGCGAGCACAGAAATGGATCATACGCCGAGATTTCATCCGCGCCAAGCTTCCGATTCAAGGTGGAGCGCATGGTCGACATGATATCATCAATCCTGAAAGTGGAGCTCGAGATAAGACTTCGCTTCAGTATGACTGTTGGGTAGCGTCGTACGGCTCTATCTCGCCACCTACGCCTCAATTCTGTGTGGCGACGTACCATAAGGGAAGATGAGCCAGCATGAATGGCAAGGGAGACGATCTCATTCGCGTGATCTCATTCGCGTGCCGACGCTCCGTGGGAGCGACGATACGATCGAGGAGATGTATCTGTCCGAAAAGGACCTCGACAAGGAAGGTGATGTGAGTACGAGTGTCAGTCCCGTGAAATGATGAGGTGACAAAGGACGGTCGTGCTAGTGGAGGGAAGCTACGATGACTTTGCGGAGACTCCTGGACTTGGTTCCTGGGTATCCTCTTTGTCGTCGACGGTTCCTTCATCAAGCAGCTCTTCATCATCATCAACCTGCTATCAAAGTCGGTACGAATGTTACTCAGTTGCTTGCTTGTGAGTGAGATACCCCTTGGTAAGCCCCAGCTGATGCGGACTGAGACCAGTGCGGCAAGCTCATGGAGAGGATCTTGCCGGACAAAGGAGTGACCTTGGGAGGCAATATGAATCAGCCTCAATCCCGGACCATTCAAGAAGAAAGCATGCTCATCACCATTATGCCTAACGTCGGATTCGCCACCCCTTACACCGCCGACATCATCATCATCTCCCAGAACCTCCCTCAATATTTCAATCAACCCTATGCTGCCGACTTCGGACACCAGATCCTCATCGGTCTCGGCACAAACTTCGTTCGCTACGGGTTGGCCAGCCTGACCCGGCCGTTCCTAGTCTTCCCGAGCTATTGCGTATGGCCGACGTCCCTCGTCACCATCGCTCTCAACAAG
>JAABUH010002599.1_pt1 | contig 17024 bp, 23 predicted proteins | sample 5559121 | NCBI WGS metagenome assembly JAABUH01 (sample SAMN10711871, study PRJNA513364) | rock metagenome | isolation source: Antarctica rocks | place: Antarctica: Victoria Land, Battleship Promontory nord | collected 2015-12-28
TCACCGTGGTCACGTCGCTGGCAATGGAATGGACATCGGCATTGATGGAGTTGACGTCCCGATTGATGGAGTGAGCCGAGCCCATGATGTCCTGGGTGGCGCTCACCACCTGGCCGGCTTGTCCCGACAGCGGCTGAGCCGCGGTCAGGATCTGGGCCGCGGTGGAGTTGACCTGGTTGAGGACGGGCAGTGTCTTCAGGCTCAGGTCGATGTTGCTTACCGCCGGCTTGATGATCACCGCCACGTTGTGGTTGATGTCCTGGGCCGCCACCAGGGTACGGGTCAGCGCGATGACCGCGAACAGGGCGAAGGCGATCACCACGGCCAGGTTTACGGCGACGATGCCGCTCTCCCCCCGGCGGGGGTTGGGGCCCCTCAGCATCCGTGGGGTCCGGTCAGCTGGATACCAATGAGACCCGTGATTCCGCCCACCGTCATCAGGGTCGGATTGGTCAGCACACCCGAGTTGCAGATGTTGCTCAGCTGCTGGTTCACGGCCGTCAGCCCGGTACCGGGAGCACCGATGATCCTGGTCAGGTCGAACTGTGCCGGCGAGAGCTCGTTGTTGGCGAAGGCCACCCGTTGGTGGATGTTCTGGGCACCCAACTGGTCGGCGCTGCAGGGACTCCCGCTGTTGAGAAGGGTGTTGTTACCGGCCTGGAAGGTACCGTTGGCCTCGGGGGCGTTGGGACAGTTGCCGGCCGGCAGGTTGGCGGCATCCAGGGTGCTGTTGATGGCGGTGGTCTGGCCGAAGATGCCTCGCAGCACCGAGGCGGTGCTCACCAGGGACGACGAGATGCCGTTCAGCATGCCGTTGGTGCTGACCAGGGAGGAGTTGATCCCTCCCAGGTTGTTCGAGGTCCCCACCAGGGAGGACGAGACACCACCCAGGGTGGAGGCGATGCCGGTCAGGGCCCCTGAGGTGCCCTGGAGGACTGAGGAGGTGTCCTTGAGGGAGCCGTCGGTAGCGGTCAGGCTCCCCTCGATGTCCCTCAGGTTGGAGATGATCTGGTCGGCCTGGCCGGCGATGGGCTTGAGGGCCGGATCGATCCCGCTCAGCGAGCCGTTGATACCTTGGATCTGATTGGGAAGGGTCTTGGCGTTGCCGCCGATCCCGGTGACCGCGCTGCTGGCCACGCTCAGGTTGGAATTGATCCCAGCCAGGGCATTGGTGATGAAGATGAGGTACACCACCACCACCAAAATGACCACTGCTATGAGGGCTACCCACACCTTCAACCATCGGGCAATGAAGGCGCTCCTGTCGTCTACCACCCTTGCTCGGGCCTTGGGTCGGTACTCTGGGCTCGCGACGGCGGTCATGCCATGTCCTCCTGAACGAGTGGGCGGCGGCTTGCAGCGAAACTGCTTACGGTCGTGGTCATGACGCCGGGGTGCACTGGCCGTTGAGGACCGCCTGGGCGATGCAGGAGGCCAGATGGTTGGCCTGTCCGGCCTGGCCCACAATGGCGTTAGCATCGCCGAGTATTTGTCCGGCCACCCTGATGGTGACGTCCAGGTTGGTATTGATCAGGTTCACACCACTGCGGATGGACTGGGCCACGTTGAGGATCTTGGAGGCGTCGCCATTGATGTTCCTGGCGCTGCCGTTGATGTTGCCGGCGCTGTTGGAGATGGAGCTGGCGTTGCCATTGATGTTGCGAGCGCTGCCCAGGATGGAGCTGGCATCCCTGGAGATGGAGCTGGCGCTACCGGAGATGGAATTGGCGCTACCGGCAATGGAACCGGCGCTGCCGTTGATGGAGTTGGCGCTGGAGTTGATGGTGTTGGCGCTGCCGTTGATCGACTTGGCGGTGCCGTCCACCGCCTGGGCCAGGTTCACGATCTGGCTGAGCTCCCCCTGGAGGGGCTGGGCCGAGCCCAGGATGGAGCTGGCCAGGGTATTGGTCTGGTTGAGCTGCATGACCGACTGGGTGGCGGTGTTGATCCCCTGACCGGTGAGGGCGATCTTGTGCGCCTCATCATTGATGGTCGCCGCGTTGGACTCCGTACGGTAGAGGAGGAACACCGCCGCAGCCACCACTATCAGGACGAGGATCAGGGAGAAGGTCGCCTGGCCATCCTCGGCCCAGCGCCTGCCCACCCGTCGGTGCTGCCCCGACACGACACCATCCATAGTGCGCTCCGTTTCCCCGGCCCCAGCCGCTTTGGCTTCGGGCGACGTACCGTACCCCATCAGTGGTCAAACTGCAACTGAAACTTCACGAAGGTGCCCGGCCCCACAGCTGCTGAGAGCGGGCGCCCCGGGTCAGAACAGGTCACCTCGACAACCGCTGATCAACCAGCTCCTCCGCCCGCTCGGCGGCCAGGGTGAGTCCGGACTCCACCTCCTCCAGGCCCCGGTTGATCTCCTCGGTGGCCGGACCGATGACGGCGCACTGAGTCTCCACTGCCCTCACGCCGAAGGTGATCTTGCCCAGGTTGGCACCGATCGACTTGAGCTGGCCCGAGATTCGGTTGAGGAAGAAGGCGAGCACCGCCACGAAGACCAATACGTCAAGGGCAGTGAGTATGGCATGAACTATCATTGACGGTCTCCTACGCTGTCCAACAACTCAACATGACGGTTTACCTCGTCGGCCAGGGCGTGGACGGAGTTGCCGGTCTGGGTCAGCATCCACGTGGTGGCGGTATTGGCTGCCACCCGGGTGGCCGTCTCCCAGACATCAAGGACGTTCTCATCGATGTCCTTGACGAACGAGGTCAGCAGGGTCAACAAGATGATCACCGCCCCGATTATTACTACGCCCAACCCGAGGGTGACCCACCAGAAGCGGTAATTGTTCTCGGAGAGTCCGAGCAGGAGGAGGGTCACAGCTCGGACTCCAACAAGCCGCGGGCCTGGGCCGCCTGGCGAGTCACGGTCTTGACCGCGTCGTCGACCTTGGACACCTGCCAGAGAGGCCACGTGTTGGCCCGGGAATCATCGAGGCCCAGGGTGATCTGCATGGCCTGCTCACTGATCTTGTGGGCCAGCATCAATATGAGGCCCACCAGGACGACCACGATGACGACGACCCCTGCGGCAACGGCCAGTCCGACGTACCAGCCGGTATAACCGGAATCAGCCAGCAACACCGTAACGACCTCCCCTTCTGTCGGCTGGCAGCATTGTATATGCGCTCAGCATGTACGTCAACGACCTCTCACGGGAGCCCGCCGCCAGGTCCTGCCTACCGGCCGGGGCGGCTCCACATCTTCAGGCTCATCGTACTCCTCCTCAACCTGCTCGTCCTCAGGTTCCTCTGCCACGAACTCGTCCTCCGGTTCCATGACGTCATCGTCCACCGGCACCTCCTCCTCGTCTCGCGTCAGCACCCCGGTGGCCGAGCGGCGTCTGGCCGCCCCCGCCCTGGAGACCGGCGGACTGGCGGATCGACTACGAGCGGTGCGCATGGGCGGCCGGCGGCCGGGGCGCACGGAGGTACGGGCGGCCGGACGGCGCTCCTGCTCCCCCTCTTCGGACAACCCACCCCCCTTGGCTCGCCGGCGGGCCGGAGGCGTCCTCGATGCGCCGGCGACAGGAAGGTCCTCGGCCGCGTCCGAGCCACCCGCCTCCATGTCCTGAGCACCTGAGGTGGTGGGGCCCTCGCTGCTCACGCGCCTTCTCATTCCCGGACCGGGGGGGCTGCCACGTCGCTGCTCGGGCGGCAACAGGCCGCCCAACGCCTCGACGATGCCGGTGACGTTGCCAGCAATCTCAGCCAACACCGCATCCACCGGCTCGGTACTGGCGGCGATGGCCCGCACCCCAATGAGGACGGTTCCGAGGGTGAAGGAGACATTGCGAAGGACGAAGATGATGACGATGAGATAACCGGCCAAGGCGGCCACTGCCAGGAACGCCAGCGCGAAGTAGAAGTACGTCGCGATGCTCACACTGAACGAGTACGCCAACAGCATGGCCCTATGTCCTCCGCCCGCCGGTCCAGGATGCCCGCGGCGACCTCACAGCAGTTGCTCCACGGCCGCACCGTATCGGCCCACTGCAGTACGAGCGGCAGCAGTCAGCTCGGCTGTGGTCACCAGCAGCGGCACTGCGTCCAAGGTCTTTGTGAGGGACACGCCGTGGTCCAGGATGTCATCGGCGTAGGACTTGATGGCCAGAGCCGGGCGCAGCAGACGGTCGAGAAAGAACAACAGCAATGGCACCACCACCAAGAAACCCAGGACCACGCCCATCCACATCCAGACCACCCTTGCCTCCTCTGAGTCAGTCCGTCCGAATCAGTCCTTCTGAGTCAGAGCGGCAGTATACGTCAAATGCCTATACCGGTCCATTCGCTGCGGCATCAGCCCTCCACCACCTCGAGGGAGCGCAGCATGTCCACCGAGACCCTCTCCACCATCCCGGTGCTCGAAGCCACCTCCAGCCGGGCGCCATCGTCGACCCCGCGGGCCACTCCCCTGGTCTCACCCCTGGGCCGCAGCAGCACTCGTACTCGGCGACCCAACAGGGCGCAGCGCTTGTCGTAGGGCACGACCAGGGCGGCTCCCCCCTCGTCCAGCCCGGCGGCCCGTTGGTCCAGTGACCCCAGCACCGACTCCAACAGGTCATCCCGGTCAGCCAGCTCAACTCCGAGGCGCTCCAGGTTCAGCCGGATGGTGACCACCGCTACCCGCACCTGGGACGGTGCCAGCTGGACCTCGGCCTTAAGCTGGCCCACTTCCTCAGCCGAGTCGACATCGACAATGCCATCCGGCCACCAGATGCCGAGCCTGGCCGACCGGCCGAGCGTCCCGACTCCCTCGGTGGCACCCAGGCCAGCGGCTAACCAAACCGCATCGGCCTGCGCTGCCGGCAGTGCAGGCCGCAGAACGACCGCGCAGGCCAGCGTGTCCTCCGCCCTGCCCGACCACAGTTTGCCAAGACGACCCAGGGGGCTCACCTCCCGATCGGAGACCACCACCGCCCCCTTGGGGGCCCCCTCCTGGCGGGCCCAGGCCAGAGCCATGGCCTCGACCGAGATCGCCACCGAGAACGATCGGACGGGGCGACCCAAACGCTCGGCCAACGCCCGGCCGGTCTCCTCCGGGTCGACCAGCCCAGTCACCGGCCCGGTGCTGCCGGGCGGGGGATGAGCCGCTCTACCAGCCAGCCGGCTTCGCCCTCAGAGAGCTCCACCGTGCCGACCGGTACCTCTCCTCCCAGGGCCGCTGGCAGTGGTGCCATCAGCACGACCCAGGTCCGCTCCGGATCAGCCGCCTCCTCGTCTGCCCAATAGCGAAGGGCGTCGAGGTCGGTCCCGGCCAGATCGGCTCTCAGCCCGTTGACCAGGTCACTGAGGAACCGGTCACGCTCGGAGTCGGTGGCGGTGCCGCCCCGGATGCGGGCCGCCAGGATGTCAGCCATCCCTCGCTCCGACGCGATCCGCAACACCACCCTTCTTCCCTCGGAACCCAGTAGGTCCCATACCCGGCTGTGCTCCCCCCAGACGACGGCTCCCACGAATTCCCGGGCCGCCTTCACCGCCGCCGTCTCCTCCTGGGGCGGCCCAGTGGTCACAGGTCTTCCAGAGTCATAGCAGCCCTAGAGTAACGGGCGATGCGCGCTCACGGGCGCTCGAAGCCGAGCGAATAGAGGAAGTCTCGCACGAAGATCCTCTGGGGGCCCTCGATGGCATGGCCGACGGCGCCATCGAGGACCCGATCGGCATCCTCTCGGGCCTGGCCGCTCAGATGGCCGTGGACATCCATCTGAGCCCGGAGGAAGGCCTCGAGCCCCTCGTTGGGAAGCACCATCAGAATCTGCAGCTCAGCCTCGACGATCCGACCGGCCAATGGCTGGCCGCAGGTCAGGGTGGCCTGGGCCAGCTCGGCCAGGGCCTGGTGGCGCAGGGGTGTCGGAAGCGCCAACAGCCGGATCAGTCGCTCCTCGAGGAGCCGGGCCCGCTCGTCGTCGCCCACCCCAGCCACCAAGGTGGCAAAGTGCCCGGCTCGGGTCTGACCCGCAGCACTGCTACTCAGGCGCTCTTCGGCCTCCGACAGGCCGGCATAGGCATGACGCCAGGCCTCGCCATGCAGGCGCGGGTCGAGGATGGCCAGGGCGTCCTCGAAGCAGGCCAGCGCCCGGCGCAGGTTGTCGTCGCTGGCCCCCAGGGCCGCCCAGGCCCGCCCCTGGTTATGCTTGGCCAGGGCGTGCTGGTAGGGAAAGGCCCCTCTGGTGAACACCGCAAGGGCCTCATCGAAGTCCGACACCGCCTCGCCCAGATGGCACTTGGCTTCGGCGGGCACCAGCGCCGCCAGTGCACTGTAGGCCACGCCGCGGCTGTGGTGCACCAGGCCATGGTGGTAAGGCGCCTCGTTGCGGTCGAGCCCAACCAGAGCATTGTCGTAGTCGGCCACGGCTGCCTGCAGTGCCTGGACGGTCCCCCCCCCGGCATGGGCCAGGCCCCGGTTGTGCAGGGCCGCCACCCGGCCCCGGCGGCCGTCGGGTGAGCCCTTGCCGAACAGCTGGGCAGCCCGGTCGAAGGCATCCACCGCCCCTGGTAGCTCTCCCAGCTCGGTACGTACCAGTCCCAGGTTGTTGAGGGCAGCCGCCCGCTCCTCGTCACGGGTTCGCCCCGATGTGCCTTCATGGCTGAAAAAAGAGACCGCCTGGGCGAACAGCTCAGCGGCCCGCTTGCGGTTCCCCAGTGCCCGATGGGAGGCGCCGGCGGCATTGAGAGCCCGGGCGTGCTCCACCGGGCTCGACTGAGGACCGAAGACCTCGGCCGCCACCTCGAAGCAGCCAAGTGCCCGCCGCTGGTTGGCACCCGGGTCCCCTCGGGGCGACTCCGCGTAGGCCAGGCCCAGGCGATAGGCGACGATGCCGTGCTCACGGGGCCGGGCGCGACGGGGGGTGGCAGCCAGCTGCGCCTCCAGGTTGGCGATCGCCTGATCCCGATCCCCAGCCGGACTGCCGGCCGCCGCTTCACCCACTCCGACCTGATCGGGCACGCCGGGACGACCGCTAGTGGGCAGTGGCCGGGAGAGCCACCAACTTAGCCACGTGGTCCAGCACCTCAGCCACCGCCACATCCACGGCCGCAGCCACCGGCGCCGACAGGCCCTGACCCAGCGAGTCAGCGTCCTCCGGCTGGCAGCCAACCACCAGCACCCGACTCGGCAGCACGCCCAGCGCCCTCGCCAGCATCATGGCCCGCTCGGGCGTGGCCAGGTGCATGTCGGCCAGCATGTCGTGGCGCTCCATCTTAGAAAGGGCCTGGACGTCAACCACGTCCGGCTCGATGAGCATCACCGTCCCGGGGGGGCGCCCCCGGTCGACGCAGTCCACCACCACCAAGGCGTCAAAGCCGTCCTGCAGCTCCTGCACCAGAGCAATGCCGCCGATCCCGGTCTCCACCGCCCGTACTCCCTCGGGCAGGTCGATCCCCTCCAGCCGCCGGCTCACCTCCACCCCAAAGCCGTCGTCTGCTCGCAGCACATTCCCCACGCCGGTGATGAGGATTCTCATGGACTCAGCGAAGCGGCACCGGTCCAGGTGGCTGCCTCGGCCGCCCGCAGGGCGTAGCCCTTGACCACCCACCAGGTCAGGTACTCCTCCAGCTCACCCCAGGCAGCCTCATCGATGCTGTCGCGCCAGTGGTCGAGGCGGTTGCGGACCTCCGAGGCGATGATCCCGTCCAGGGCAGCCAGTGTGCAACCCTCATCTCCTAACACCTGAGAGCCCGTCCCCTCCGTGCGCAGGTCAGCGGCAATCCGAGTGGCCGACTCCTCGAGCTGGAGCATCTGGGCCACCTCGTCCCCCTCGGAAACCGGCCTCTCGGTGGAGGCGGCCCCGGGATCAAGGGTCATCCCGACATCCTCCTCTTCCACCCGGCGCAGGCAATAGCCCTTGATCAGGCCGGCGCCCGCCCAGATACCGATCTCCGGAAGGGGCTGGGAGGTGCGCTGGTCGGCTACCGCCCGGTCGACAAAGCGCTTGGCCAACGGGGTGAGGGGGTGGGCCTGAGCCAGGGCCCTAGCTCTGAAGGACATGTCCTCCGGCCCAGCTCCCGCGCTCATTGGCCCTCGTGCCCTCGGATATGGACCATGACCGACTGTGGCGCTCCAGATTGGGAGGCAGGAGCCTGTGAGCCTGTGGTCGCCAGGGTGTCGGGGATGGTCGAGGGAATCCCACAGGTGAGCCCAGCCTTGGCCGGGTCGGCCTCCGCCGCCGGGTCCACCACCTCGAGGCGGCGAAAGTTGGGCCAGTGCTCGACCAACGCGGTCTGCACCCCATAGGTGAGGGTGGCTGACGAGCTGGGGCAGCCGTCGCACGTGCCCGAGAGGCGTACCTTGACCACGCCGTCGGTGACATCCTCCACCTCGATGGAGCCACCGTGTGACTCGATCATGGGCCGTACGTCATCAATGGCGGCGTCCACCGCGTCAGCTGCCTGGTCGCCGGTCCCGGTCCCCTCGCCCAGGCCGTAGGCACCCAGGAGCGTCCCGGCCAACTCGTCTCTCGCCACCGCCTCCAGGAAGATCTCTCCCCGCCACTCCCGGATCATCTCCACCAGGCGCCCGATCCCATCACGGTGGAAGGCGTCAACCCAGTCGAGAAGCTCGCCAACCGGCTCAGCCACCTCTTTGTCAGGTGACCTGGTCAATGCCTCGGCCAGCTCTCCTATGCGGACCAACACATCCGCATAGGAGAGCTGATCTGGGTCGCCGCTCACGCCACCCTCTCCAGGCTCGGCAGCGTCACTCCAGGGTGCATCCGCAGGAGTTTACCTCCCGCACTATGACGCCCTTGCCGGTGTCCATGTGGGTGGTGCAGGGCATGCACGGGTCGAAGCTGCGAATGGCCCTCAGCACGTCGATTCCCTTTACCTCGTCGTCGCGCACGCTCTCGAGGATGGGGGTGTCGATGATGGCCTGCTCGTAGGGCCCCAGGCCACCGAAGGGGTCCGCCGGCGAGGCGTTGATGGTCGAGGGGGTGGTGATCTGGTAGTTGATCAGCTTGCCCTTGTCCATGTGCATGTGATGGATCAGCCAGCCCCGGCCCGCCTCCCAGAAACCGGCCGACACCCGCTCGTCCTTGGGCACCTTGTAGGGAGTGGACACCGCCGTCTCGCCCCGGCGCCAGTAGTCGAGCGCCCTCAGCATGCAGTTCATGCCGATGGCGGCGGTAAAGGCCATGGCGTAGGCCCGCCCCCGGTTTCGCTCCAAGGCGTTGAGGGTGCGGGGCACCTTCCAGAACAGCTCCATCTCGGGCAGCTCGTGGCGGGGCATGACGATTCGCAGGCCGTCGCCGGTGGCCTCCAGGAAGGGGTTGTCGACCGGGGTCTCCCCGATCAGGGCAGTGGTCCACATCCGCCCGTAGGTGCCGGTCTCGCACACCTGGCGGTCCCAGCGAGGAGCGGTGTCCCAGGTGTACTTCTCCTTGAAGTTCTTGCCCTGGGGTCGGGGGATGGTCTCTTTGTTCCAGGGATGGTAGGGCGACAGCGGGTTGCCCAGGGCGTCGGCCGAGAAGCGGGGCGGCCCCGTCTTGGTCCAGTCGTCGTAGAAGGAGTGCTCCACGAACTCCTCGAAGCCCATGTTGATGTCGGTGAGGTCGGTGGTGCGGATCTTGCCGTCCAGGATGATCCCGGGACGGGCCCAGCGCTTGTTGCCCCAGTTGTTGCAGTTGGCGTAGGTGGCGTCATAGGCGTTGGAGTCGTCCCAGATGCCGGTCTGCATCAAGTTGGTGGGGCGGGCCCCCACCAACTCGTAGTCCGGGTTGGCCTCGAGGAAGAAGTCGCACAGGTCGTCCCAGATGCCGGCGATCTGCTTGCAGAAGTCGAAGATCTTGCCCAGCTGGGTGTAGAACTCGTTGAACGTGGAGGTCGACACGGTGGTGGACACCCCACCTGGCACCAGCGTGGAGGGATGCGGGTACTTGCCGTACATCAAGCAGCACATGATGCGCCCCACCCGGGTCCACTCCAGGGCCTCCAGGTAGATCTTACCGGTCAATGGGTTGAGCCCGTCCATGATGTCTTTGATGGTGAGGTAGCCGTGGATGTCGCCGTGGGGGGCCAGGGTCTTCTCGGCCCGCTCCACCAGCTCGGGATTGGTCACCTGGACTATGGAGGTGGAGTAGTCGGGTCCGGCCAGCAGGCCCAGGTGCAGGGGATGGTCGTAGAACATCTCGCCCACCTCGCCCAGGTTGCGCACCTCGACGCCGAGCGGCGGCGGGCAGATGCCAAAGGCCTGCTCGATGCCCAGCGACGCCACCGTGGCGTGCACTCCCCCGCACACCCCACAGGCCCGGGAGGAGATGTCGATGGCGTCTCGGGGGTCACGGCCCTTCAAGATGATCTCGTAGCCCCGGAACAACATGGCCTGGGCGTGGGCGTCGACCGCCTTGCGGTTCTCCAGGTCCAACACCGTGTGCACGGCCAGGGCGCCGGCCACCCGAGTGACCGGGTCGATGTTCCAGTCCCGCAGCTTGGGCGGGGCCGCCAGCTGGGCACCGGGGCCATCTCCCCGGCGCACGTAGCGCCGGGGCTGGGCGGTGGTCACCGAGTACGGGTTGCCCCCACCCTTGAGGTGGGCCTTGCCGGCCGAGTCGAACTCAATGGGCAGGTTCTTGAAGCACATGTGTCGGGCTCCTGACTTCTAGTTGTAGGACTCTTTGGAGTGCTGGATCTTGGAATAGAACTTCTCGATGACCTTCTCGGCTGGCCCCATGGAGGGTCGGGACCGGGCCCAGCCGCTGGGGGTACCCGACTCCCAGCGGGCCGACAGGTTCTTGTCGGCCTTGCTCAGGCCCCGCATGCGCCGGATCATGCCCCCGGCCACCCGGGAGGTGTTGGAGGAGATGAGCGAGCCCGGGGCGATCTCATAGATGGGGGAGAACTTGTCGGGGAAGCCCGGCATGGTGCAGCCGATGCAGATCCCGCCCATCTGCATGCACCCGCCGTGACCGTCCACGATGCCCCGCTCGGCGATGTTGCACTGCACCACCGGGCCCCAACAGCCCAGCTCGACCAGGCACTCCTTGTCGCCGTACTCCTTGGCGAAGACTCCCTCTTCGTAGTAGCCGGCCCTCGGGCAGTGACGGTGCACCGTCTCGCCGAACAGCCAGGCCGGACGGCCCAGCTCGTCGAACTCGGGCAGGGGGGCCATGCCGTTCAAGAACAACAGCACCGCAGCCGCCGTCTCCAGGTAGTTGTCGCCGATGGGCGAGCAGCCCGGGATGTTGACCACCGGGACACCAAACGCCGAGCGGTAGTCCTTGCCCAGGTAGTCCATGACGCCCATGGCGTTAGTCACGTTGCCCTTGGCGGCGGGGATGCCACCCCAGGTGGCACAGGTGCCGATGGCAATGGTGGCCGCCGCCCCGGGGGCCAGGCGGTCCAGCCACTCCAGGGAGGTGATCTGGCGACCGGTCTCGGGATCCTCGCCCAGTCCCATCCAGTGCCCGGCGCCGGAGATGGACTCGTCCATGATCGAGCCCTCCCAGGTGATGACGTAGGGGGCGTCGAGCTCGCCCCGCTCGGCCATGAACAAGTTGTGGACCCACTCGGGGCCTGACTCCATGGAGATGACGGTGTGGATGAGCTCGACTCGGGGCAGGCCGGGGATGATGCCCTGCAGCAGGTGCTCGACTCGGGGATGGGTCCCGCCCGAGACCGCCACCGTGCAGCCGTCGCAGGAGGCGCCCACCATCCAGATCAGGTAGATCTTCTTGAGCGGGCCCAGGGAGATCACATCGTCGTTCTCCTCCAGGGCCTGGCTACGCAACCCGATGGGCGCCAGAGGCTGGTAGGGATCGGCGGTCCACGCCGGGGGGGAGTAGGTCCAGTTCTCGGCCTCCACCGTGCCCGGCCGGGCCGGCTGGGCCGCTCCCTGGCTGGAGATGATATCCAGGTCCTTGGTCCCGGTGGCCTGGCCGGTGGTGGTGGGGGCCACCGCCCCCCCCGGGCCCCTCACATTGCTGGGGCTGCGGACCTTGCTAACATTGACGGCCCGCTCAGACGAGCCCCGCCCGCCGGTTCCCCGTCGGGCTCCTCCTGAGCCTGCTGCACCTGACTCTGGCACGTCTGTCTCTGCGCCTGGCTCTGAGGCGCCTGGTCGTGGCGCCGGGCGCTTGCTGGAACCACCCTTGCTGGTGCCTGCTGGCATGGCCAACCCCCCTGATCCGTGGATCCCTGGACTGTGGATCCCAAGTCTACTGGGCCTGCCAGGCCCGGTATCTGCAGCCTACACTCAGCGGGGCGGCAACCCAGCGCGGGCCGCAGGCTTTGTCCGGCTTCCCGTAGAAGGCCGGGGAACCCTACGACCCATTTGCGGTCGGGCATCCGCAGGCGCAACCGGCCAATACCCGATCAAGCTCGGCGGAGCTCTTTTTGGCCTCTTCCAGGCCCAGTGGCGTGCAGCCGCATGTGCCGAGGTGGCGGCACCCACAGCCGGGTTCACCGCTCAATCGCGCATGAACTCCTTCCAGCTGGCGGACAAACCCCGCCAACTCCCCGACTTGGCGCCTGGTGGACACCAGCTTGTGGCTCACCATATGGCGCAGCCGGTCACGGGTGGGCACCGGGTCATCAGAATCAACGGCCGCCAGCAGTTCGCCCACCTCGGCCAGGGACAACCCAAGCTGCTGGGCCTGGCGGATGAACCGGACCCGAGCCACCTGCTCTTCATCGTAGAGCCGATAGCCGGCCTGGGTGCGCTCGACCGGGATCACCAGGCCCGCTCCCTCATAGAAGCGCAATGCCGAGGTCGTGGTAATGGTGCGCTCGGCAACCTGCCCGATGGTCAGCACGCTGGCCGACTAGCCGGAGCTACGGTCTTCGTCATCGTCGTTGCTCCCACATCCACAGTCACAGCTCCCGGTGCCCTTGGCCACCTTGTCCTCTTCACTAACCGAGGTGCCGTAACATTCGCATCCACACTGGCAGGCGGTTTCCACAGCCGACATATCGTCTCCTTTGCAGCCTCAAATTTTGTAGCCTCGAACGCCAACATCCCCATCATAAACCTTCAAGCTAGATTGAAGGTCAAGGGCGTCCGGTACGAGTAGGCAGGAAACGATGATCAGGCGCCGGCAGCAGGCGCCGGGGAGCGATACATGACCTGGCTGGCCAGCTCTGAGATGGCCGCCACCACCTGGCCATCGGGCGCCGCGTCAAGCAGTGGGATGGTGGCCCGGTCAGCGTCCACCACCTCATCGCTCCAGGGCACCTCGGCGATACGCTCGAGCCCATGGCGATCGCAGAACTGGCCTACTGCCTCGGCGTCGGCCGCTGATCGGATCTTGTTGGCGACCACCGCTACCCGGGGGATCGGCAATTCGGCGGCCAGAGTGGCTATGCGGCGAGTGGCCTCGAGCGAGCGGTAGTAGGGCTCGGCGATCAACAGCAAGGTGTCGGCATAGCGAGCCGTTCCCCGGCTCAAGTGCTCGGGGGACGCCTCGAAATCGACCACAGCCAGGATCTCTGGCTGATCGGCCAAGTCGGCCAGCAGGGCACTCACCGTGGCATGGGCAGAGCACAGGCAACCCTCACCGGCGTGCCCGGGCGCTCCCATCATCACCAGCCGTACCCCGTCCAGCCCGAAGGCACCGTGCTGGTCGAGTAGGTGGGAAAGCGAGACGGTGAGAGCTGGCCCACCGAGGCGCCGAGAGACCAGGCTGGAGGGGAGGGCCATGGCCGGAGCCGGAGCCGCCGGATCGGCGCCCAGGGCGGTGGCCAGGTTGGGATTGCTGTCGGCATCGATTGCCACCACAGCCATCCCCCGCCGCGCCGCTATCCGAGCCAATGTGGCCGAGATGGTGGTCTTCCCGGCCCCTCCCTTGCCGGCCACCGCCACCCTCACGAGCCGGTTCCGACAGTCGACAATCGGTAGCGGAACAACAGCCCATCCAACAAGCTGCGAACCAGCGTCAAGGCCCCCACCGCCGCCTTGGCTGCCTCCTCGCCTTCGGCGCTCAACTCATAGGTTCTCCGGAGAGGCCCGGCCTGGGATGGCTCCCACCACGAAGAGACGAGTCCACCCTCCTCCATAGACCGAAGGCACCGGTAAAGCCCGCCCGCGTCTGCTCCCAGCAGTCCGGCCTGACGAACCTTCTCCAGCAGGTCGTAACCGTGTGACGAGCCCTCAGTCAAGAGGATCAGGAGGCAGGAGCGCTGATAGGAGCGGGGTAGGCCACCCCGGGTATCACCGGGAAGCGCGGTCATGGGTGGCTCTCATGACCATCGTCAGGCCCGTGAGCAGCTCGGCTGGCCAGGCAGGCGTCGGCTTCGTCGGGCGAGGCATGGCACCAACAGTCGGCGCTGCACTCACCATGGGTTGGCCTGGTCAGTTCGGAGAAGGACAGACCGAACTCCACCGCTCCCTCCTCGCGACCCATGTCCGAGAGCGTGAACCAATTGCCATCCCGATTGACGTACCCCTCCTCCACCAGGCGGTCGAGGTAGCTGATCCCAAGGCTGGCGTCAACCCCCAGGAACCGCTCTATCAGCTCGGCATCCACCAGATCGCCAAAACCCTCCCCCCTCAACCAGTACATGACCTGAAGGATCTCGCTGCGCCAGTACATGGAGCGAAGGGCACCAGACTTTGGCGGATGCAACTCGTCCTCGATGGTCTCCAGCCTGTCCATGGCCATGTTCGCCTCCCGCATTCGCCACTAAACCGTAGATGCATCCTACAGCCAGCCTGGCCCCACCGCACGCGCCCTGACCACGGTGCCCAGTCAGGGCGCGGTCAGCAACCAGCCGATGGACAGCCAGCTGTCCCGGCCATCCCAGTCCCGAGAGCTCGAGCCTCGTCTTTGACCCATCTGGTTGTATCCTTAGCCCCGGCCACGCAACAGGAGGGGACTTGCGGTACTCCACCTTCGTCCACGACAGCGCCCGCTGGGACAGCTTCACCCCACGAGATGGTGACATCGTTATCAGCCCGCCCCCCAAGTGCGGCACCACCTGGATGCAGATGATCTGCGCCCTGTTGATCTTCGAGACACCGGCCCTGGACCGGCCGCTCGACCAGATCTCGCCTCGCCTGGATGCCCTGACGAGCGACCTGGCTGACGTCCTGGCCCTCCTGGAGGCACAGACGCACCGTCGCTTCATCAAGACCCACACTCCTCTCGACGGCCTGCCTGGCCACCACCAGGTGACCTTCGTCTGTGTCGGGCGGGATCCTCGCGACGTAGCCCTGTCATGGGACCACCATCAGGCCAACACGGACGTGGCCGCCTTTCGGCGGGCCCGCCGAGCAGCCCTCGGGCTGCCTCAGGTACAAAAGCCCGCCTCCGCCGAGCACCCAGCCGCGCCTACCGATCCGCGGCAGCGGTTCTGGCAATGGGTGGACGACCCGACGCCGCCCACCAGCGCGGGGTCGAGCCTATGGGCCACCCTTCACCACCTGGGCACCTTCTGGCGGGCGCGGGACCGCCACAACGTGGTGCTGTGCCACTTCTCGGACCTGAAGGCGGACCTCGGCACCGAGATGCGCGGCCTGGCCGAGCGTCTGGCCATCGCCGTTCCCGAGGAGCGTTGGCCGTCTCTGGTCGAGGCGGCCACCTACGACCGCATGCGAGAAAGGGCCGACGACCTGGTCCCCAATGCGACCCACGCCGTCTTCAAGGACAATCGGAGGTTCTTCCACAGCGGCTCGGTCGGTCAATGGCGAAACCTGCTGGACGACGATGACCTGCGCCGGTACCACCGCCGAGTCGCCGAGTTGGCTACCCCCGCCCTGGCCGCCTGGGCCCATCACGGGCAAGCTGCGGCCGAGGCGCTCTACTGAGGCGTTGGGCCAGGAGCTCGACCCTGAGCCCCTGTCCTGCCTACTGCCCAGGTCGCCAGTTGAAGGCATCCGGGCCGAGGCCGTCGTCAGCTCCCACCATGGGCAGGAACTGCTCCCCCACCGCCCCCACTCGTAGGGCGGCAAACGCGTCGTCGAGGTCGGTGCCCCACAGGTCCCAGTTGGACAGCCGCAGACCGAGCACCTGTAGAGCCACCGGCGCAGCCAGGAGGGTATCGGCATCCAGGCAGCTCATGGCGGTAGCCCTCAAGGCTTCCTCGACAGGGCCTCTGACCCAAGCCAGGTCGTCGGGAAGGTCGAGGCGAACCAGCACCGTTCCCCTGCCTATCCGCAGTGCGACTGGCGCGTCCCCCGATGCCAACAGTGTCGGTCCCTCCACATGAAACCAGGGTGAGTGCCCGATCTGGCGGGCATCCTCAGCAAAGGCTGTCAACACGTTGGTGTCGTCAACCCTGGGCCCTGCCGGCTCAGCGAAGGGCGGCAGCGGCATATCGACCATCGTTCTCACGCCTCCCGGACTCAGGGAGCGACCGGCCCGGTCACCTGGGGGGCAGCTGCCAGCTCCCGGCGGACGAGTGCCAAGACAGGTTCAACAGCCGCCTCCACCTCGTCGGAGAAGCCCAAGCCAAAGGAGCGGTCCCCCGGCTCGACCTCAATGACAACGGTATCGAACGGGAATCCGACCCAGTGGCGCACGACGGCCAAGGTGTGGTCGAGATCGATGATGCCGCCCACCGCCTCGCCCAGGCGCTCGTGCACCTCCTGAGCCGGCGGCGGTGTGAGATCGAGCCGATAGTGACGAATCGTCCCCGGCGGATCGACCTCCCGGGGCATGGCCCCCACCAGGATGACCTTGGCCGGCACCAACTCCTGCAGGCGGTGGAGCACCCGATGAGCGGCATAAGACAGATCTTCGATGATCACGCCCGGCGGCCACTCACCATCCTCGACCCGACGAACGAACTGCGTACCGAAATCCAGGTCCCGCAGCCACGGCAGTCCGATCCCCCCCACCAGGACTGTCGGCGTTCGATTGGATGTGTGTACCGGATCAGGGGTGGGTAGCGGATTAGCATCATAGGCCGCCCGGGAAGCGAGGAGGGGATCGCCACCCACCTCCCAGGCGGCCGTTATTGGGCCACCGGCGTCAGGGCTCACTCCAGGGTGCATCCGCAGGAGTTTACCTCCCGCACTATGACGCCCTTGCCGGTGTCCATGTGGGTGGTGCAGGGCATGCACGGGTCGAAGCTGCGAAT
>JAABUH010002602.1_pt1 | contig 17019 bp, 12 predicted proteins | sample 5559121 | NCBI WGS metagenome assembly JAABUH01 (sample SAMN10711871, study PRJNA513364) | rock metagenome | isolation source: Antarctica rocks | place: Antarctica: Victoria Land, Battleship Promontory nord | collected 2015-12-28
TGTCTTTGCAATGTATGTGATTATGATGCATGTAAATCAATCTGATAAAGCAAAAAATCGATCAATTTACTGCATTATGCAGACGTGTAGATGCGCAAAAGCTGAATCGTGCCTTTGCAATATATGTGTGTATGTTGTATATGAATTCAACGTGTGAATAAAGCGCTGTTACTGCTCTGTGTGTGATTGCGCTGCGTGTAAATCAATCTGAAAATGCGAAAAATTGATCAATTTACTGCATCACGTCTGTTTGTATATGCGCAAAAGCTGAGTCGTGCCTTCGTAATATATATGTATATGTCGTATATGAACTGCAGCATGTATGCAAAGATGTTGCTGTCATTCTGTGTATGTACAAGCTTCAACGTGCTGATGATTGCGTTGTTATTGCTTCGCTTTTCAACTGTGTGTGAATTCAATGTGTGAGTAAAGCGCTGTTACTGCTCTGTTGATGTTGATGAGATTGTTTAGATCTTCTGACAAGCATAGCTTGCAAAAGATTCGTAGTCAGCATTTCGTACAGATAAATCTCGTTGTTGATCTCATTACTGATAATATAGTGTCAATTTTATTGTTTCGATGACGTGAAGTTGTCATGTAGTTAACGAGCGATTTTCTTCTTCAGAGAACTTTGTTTATTCAATATACATAATATAGTTTCTCTCATGAATCAAACTTAAATTGATGTCACAAAAGTGTATGAATTCAAATCAAATCAATTTAAATCAAATCTTGATAGAACTTTTAAATAACTTTTGTATTATTTATTTAAATGACATTCTAATCTTCTTTGTAAAGAAGACTGATCATGTAAATCACATGAAGCAGATTCTTAAAAGATTAAGAAAGTTTAAGTTATATGTTAACTTGAAGAAGTGTAAATTCTTCATCACTAAAGTGAACTTTCTAAAATTTGTCATATTCATCAAAGATGTTTTGATGAATTCAAGTAGAATAGACATCATCAAAACATGATTTAGATTGAAGATGTATTGAAAAATACAAGTTTTTCTGAGATTCATCAATTGCTATTGATCTTTTATACATCATTACTTTCAGATAGCAGAGTCTTTAACAAAACTGTTGAAAGATAGTGTAAAAATGTAAAAATGAGTTCATTTATATGATTGAATGAAGCGAAACAAGCTTTTAATCAGCTTTGCGACGTCTTTATGAGAGCATTTATACTAAGACACTTTGATTCAGAGCAACATATACATATTGAGATTGACATGTTCAATTATGCAGTCGTAAGTATTTTGTTTCAATCAGATGATGAAGATCAATGACATTTAATTGCATTCTGATTCAGAATGATGATAAACATTGAAAGAAACTATGAGATACATGATCAGAAGCTTCTAGTCATAATAGTGATGTTTAAACATTGATAATACTATGTGAAAAACAATTATCATACTGTTGAAGTTCTGACTGATCATAATAATCTAAAGAGTTTTATGAATGTTTAAAAGTTAAATGAAAGACAAGTCAAATGAATCATGAGATTGTTAATTTGCAACTTTGAAATAGCATATAAATCAGAAAAGACAAACTTAATTAATGCATCATCAAGATGATCTGACTATAAAAGTGAGAATATCTCTGCAAATCATTTGCTGCTCACTTTGCAATAAAAGCTTAAATAACTTTATATTCGTAGTAATCAGAGAACTATACTGCATACAAGTGATTAACAATGTCGAGAAGATGTTTATTCACAGTATAAGTATGAACAAATATTTAGCAAAACATGTCAAGAGCAAACTGCAAGATGAAACTCATTGATAAACATAAGTAATTAATGATGTTGAGAAAACATTCATTCACAGTGTCAGTGAACAAAAATATTCAGCGAAACATGTTGAAAGCAGATCGCAAGATGAAATTTACTGTACATAAGTGATTAATGAAGTTGAGAAGATGTTTGTTCACAATGTCAATGAAAACATAAATACATGTTCAACAATGCATGTCAGAAGTATGCTGCTAAGAATCATAATTTTAGCAATGCAAGAAATGCATCTAAATGAAGTACATTTTTCAAGAAGTAGAATTTCTCAACTTGAATTAACAACTTTGAAGAGCACAAATATTGAAATGTCAACTTATAAAGATTGCAACGTAGTTAAGAAACAACTTAATTTTGTTGCTGAAATCGTTGATTGCAAACAACTCATTTCATGTGCAATTGTTAGAGTATTAATAATTCATAAAACAACATACAACTTTAGTAGTAAATCTGTAGTTAAGCTCATTAAGATTTTGCAGTAAGAAAATGAATTTGCTGTAAAACTAAAAGCAGATGAAATGATGAATATATGAAAGAATGACGTTGAAGCTTGAACATTAAATAGTCAAGAAATAATAAAGTACAATGAATTATTGTATGTTTCAGAAGATTTTTCTGTCAGAGAAGAGTTGTTGAAACATCATCATAATGATTCATTAGCAAGACATTTTGATGCTAACAAGATCAACGAGTTATTAGATTGCAAATATTACTGAAAAAGTATGATCAAAGATGTCAAAGAATACATAAATACTTGTAACATTTGTCAGAGCATGAAGATGAAACGTCATCTATCATATGATGAGTTGAAATCATTATTTCAATTCACAAATTTATGAAAAGAAATCACTATGAATTTCATAACAGATCTGTCGTCTAGTAAATGAAAAGAAGTCATGTATGACTTGATTCTTGTGATAGTCAATCACTACATAAATAAACTGATCATCAAGTCGAGTTTTCATATCTACATTCTGACTTAACTCAATTACTTGATATCAATCTTCTGACTCAACTCAATTACTCGATATCAATCTTCTGACTCAACTTGATATTGACTTCAAGTCAGAGTTTGATTTGAGTTTTCAACTCAACTCGTCAAGCAATTGAAAATGATGTCAAATGTCAAGATTTACTATTTTTGAATCTATTACGTCATTATATTTGAAAAACTTTCGTGCAACAAACGAATCTATTTCTCTTCTCGTTGTTTGCATTATCTTGTTGCATTATCAATAAAATATATTGTATGATGTCTGATTCTGATAAGGCATACGAATTGTCAAGATCTTCAATCGAGAAAGAGTCTAATTTCTTGATCGTTTATTCATTTACTTTCAGTAGTCTTCATTCTAATGAATTCGCAAGTCAAGATTCACGAAACATCAATTGTGCTTTCATCGAAAAGAAATAAACTTTTCAAGAAGCGATGAATAAAATTCATCATGATACTTCTCTTTTAATCTTAAGAGAGAATAATCAGTATGTTGAGTGAAGTGCTGATATCAATGCTCAATTTCAACAATGATGACTACAGACATCTGTTGACAAAAGTATCATCAACAAGACTCAAAAAAAGATGAATAATTCACTTTGAGTCAAGAAGATCAAAGTAAATAAACAATTCAGCATTTGAAACAAGTTTATTCAAATGATCTCAACGTTGAAAGAATATTCTAAGATTTCATGCAAGAATTGTCTTAAAATTCTAGATCATTCTACAACTATTGATGAATCTAGTACGATCAATATGATCAAGCATCTCAAGACAAATGCTTGCATGAAACGATTCAAATGAAAACAACTCAACTCTCTTTCACAGATGAAGATATCTTTCAATTAGATAAGTTCAATATGATAATGCAAATAAATAATGCAAAGTTGACGCGTTTATAGAAGAAAAGTTATATTGACTTATCATCTCAATTCAATCAACAGAATTGAAAAAAGATATTGTGTAAGATCTTTGTTGCACTGAATTTGTCTTTTCAAATTATTGAAAATGAGCATTTTTGACAGTTACTACAAATGCTTCGTTTAGAGATTACTTTCATTCATCACACTAAATTGTCAAGCATGATTTTCTCAAAATATGATGAAATTCATGCAAAGATAAAGCAAGATTTAAAAGAGTCACGACAGATTTTTATTACGTTGAATGCATGATTTAGTTCTTAAAAAGTCGCTTATCTGAGAGTTTTGATATATTGAATGAATGCTACATTTCAATATCGTAAACATCTCATTGAATTTACGTCTCTTTAAGTTGAGCATACTGATCATCATTTGATGCAAGAGCTGTTCAAGATTTTGAATACATACAACATTAAGAACAAGCTTTTTGATGTTGTTATTGATAATGCAAGCAACAATGACACTTTAAAGAAGAAGCTTGAAAGAGCACTCAGTTGATGTGACATTTCATAAGATAGAGCACAAAACTCGATATCTTGTATGACTCATATCATTAATCTAGTGACTTAAGAGTTTATCAAAGCTATTGAATCAGAGACTTTGAATGATAATCTCGTTGTGTCATTAGACGATGATCAAGTTGAGAATGTAATCACAAGCAACGATTTTTGCAATGTTGTCAAAAAGATATTTATCAAGTTGATAATGCAAAAAGATAATGCATTTACTAATCAGTGAAACAGATTCGCGCTCTTACTATTGTCATCAACAGTTCTTCTCAACGAAAGCTTTGCTTTTTAAAGCTTCAAGTCACAAGATCTTGAAAATTGATACAAGACATTTGCATTCGTTGAAACTTTATCTATTTGATGCTTTGACGTGCATATCAACTGCGTGACATAATTGATACATAAGTTGAGAAATTCTTGTCAGATGCAAAGATTCAAGCTATTCAATTAAAGAAGAATGAATGATCACTAGTATTGCTTGTTGACAACATGTTAAATTCTTTCTACGAGCTAACTCTGATCATATTTAGAATCATCAATGTTAACATACATTTAGAATTTCGAATGTTTGATGCTCTTTTCAATTATCTCAATGTTATTGAAACGATAGTACGTGATAATGCATGTACTTCACAAGCACTTATTCTTCGAGCTTGCGAACTAGCTTTTAACAAGCTTGCAAAGTACTATTTCAAGACGAAGAACAAAGATGAACTAATATACAATCTCGCTATGATTTTAGATTCTACTCAAAAGCTGAATTTGTATCAAGATTGAGACGTAAATGAGAATGATTCTCATTTTTATTACGACAAGTACAGAAAAGAGTTCAAGAACTATTTTCATCATCATTATGAAGAGAAAACTATAACTGCAGAAGTTAAAGCGCAAGTGGCTAGTGATGTTGATCAGATAATGCAATATGATAATGCAATTGATCATTTATTGACAATGCTATAATCTGTTGTGATGACTACATGAACTCTTCTTCAAAGAACTCAACGTCGCTCTGTATCTGTTAGTAAAAATGATCGATATCTTCGCACTGATGCTATTGTTGAGAAGTTTTCAATATGAAAGTATTGAAGAAATAATGTTTTGAACTATTCAAGATTGACTTAAATGACTAAGAATGTTCTTTCATGTTCAATATTCTTTATAAATATTGAATAAACATTCAGTCTTGTAAGAAGAGTTTATTGATGAAATCAATCACAAATGACTTCAGAATCAATTGAACAGATAATGCTTCTTAAGTATTATAATCATATCATGAACTTGAATTCTGAGAAAACTATCATCAAAGCATGAGATATTTATCGCAGAGAAAAAGATGAAGATAACGCGATTGATGAATCTAATGATTCTTTCAAGATAGATTTGCAGAATGTTTTACATTCTATTAATGTTTAAATGTTCAATATCATTTCATTTGAAGTTGCTTTTGCATTGTCAATGTATGTAGTATGATAACACAGTTACAAGATAATGCAAAGAGATAATGCAGTTAATAAAGTGTATTGCTATGTTAAATAACTTGATCTGATCAAGATATCACGAATGTTATTTTCATTGAGCACTCAACTGAATCTTGAGATTATGCATCAAAGTTTTCATGAGTATCAAATCTTTCTGCTGAAGAATTACTCGCTTAACATGAATAGCAAGAATGTCATGATATCAAATCATCAACTTAATTTAGAACATAAATTGTTGATATCTTAAATAATCTTGATTCATTGAATCTGTTTTGCAGTTTAATGAATCAAGTCATCAATCTAATCATCATTATCTTAATCTAGTTTCAGCAATTCTGTTTCAATTATCTCAGTTATGTGTGCAAACTTCTGCAATCTTAAGTCAATAAAACTACTGTCTAGTCTTGATTCTGCTTGATTCATGTATATAAAAGCTAAGCTTTCATTCTTTTCTTTTACTCTTTGTCTTTCATCTTATACATTATCTGATGTATTGTCTTGTATCTAGATTCTATCAAAGTAATAATAATATCAATCTTTTATATTAATAGTATCTCTAGTCTAGCTCAGTCTTTGACATTATGAAAGATCTACACTTTCTGCAACGTTTTCATATATTAAAATCTCGTCTAGTTACTCTTTCACTCAAATGAAGTCGTTTTACAATTTCTTGATGATCGACAACGAGATTTATCTGTACAAGATGCTGACTACAAATCTTCTGCAAGCTATGCTTGTCAAAAGAGCTGAACAATCTCATCAACATTGACAGAGCAGTAACAGCGCTTTACTCATGCATTGAGCTCACACACAGTTGAAAAGCGAAGCAATAACAACGCGATCATCAGCGCGTTGAAGCTCGCATATACACAGAATGACAGCAACATCTTTGCATACATGCTGCAGTTCATATACGACATATACACATATACTGCGAAGGCATGACTCAGCTTTTACGCACATACAGACAGATGTGATGCAGTAAATCGATCAATTTTTCGCATTTTCAGATCGATTTACACGCAGCGTAATCACACATAGAGCAGTAACAGCGCTTTATTCACACGTTGAACTCATATACAACATATACACATATATTGCGAAGGCACGATTCAGCTTTTGTGCATCTACACGTCTGCATGATGCAGTAAATCGATCGACTTTTTGCTTTATCAGATCAATTTACATGCATTGCAATCACATACATTGCAAAGACATGACACAGTTTTTGCTTATATACACAAAACAACAGCAACGTCTTTGCGCATGCGCTGCAACTCATATACATCACACATATATACATTGCAAAGACATGACTCAGCTTTTGCGCATTTACATGCTCATGTGATGCAGTAAATCGATTGAGTTTTCGCACTATCAGATTGATTTACATGCATCGCAATCACATACACTGCAAAGACACGACACAGTCTTTGCTCATATACACAGAACGACAGCAACGTCTTTGCGCATGCGTTGCAACTATTATACGACATTCACACAGTTATTATGAAGACACGACTCAGCTTTTGCGCACATACACATTTGTATGACGCAGTAAATCGATCGATTTTTCGATTTTCTGATCAATTTACATGCGTCGCAAATACATAGATCAAAACTCATCTAGTTCATTTAACTGAGTGATCATACAGCGAACTCAAAAGCTCACGTCAAAGTGATCAGCTTTCATCTACATAGATCAAAGCTCATCTAGCTCGCTTAACTTGATGATCATACAGACAAGTTGAAAGCTTACATTAAAGTGATCAGCTTTCACAATTTTGAGTTGTCTATATAATCACTTGATTATATAAACAACTCATACGCTTGTATGTGCATTCTAACAGTCTGACTGCTCAATGAAAAGATATATTGCATCGACTTTGACTAGATTACATGTAATTTAGCATATATACAGCGCTTCAGTGCTACTATTTAAATAAATAGCATCGTGTTTCATAGTTTTAGACTGCATAAGCACGTAAAACTTGAAGAAATAAAAAAAATATATCAAATAAAATGATAAAGTTCTTTCATATACAAGAATTCATAAACAAGCAAATGTATTGTCTTGATCTTTCAATCATTTATAAAGTTTATTTTGTCTTTCATGTATTTCTTTTAAAGTTGTATAATTGTAAACTAAATGATAATTTTATACTTGATTATTTCATACTTAAGAATCAACAACGAGATTTATCTGTACGAGATGTTGACTACAAATCTTCTGCAAGCTATGTTTATTAAAAGAGCTAAACAATCTCATCAACAGAGCAGTAACAGCGCAATACGCGCATGTTATGCTTATATACACAGATTGAGCATCGCATTATGATGCTTATAAACAACAAAATCACATGATCAAATGATCATGTGATCAAACAGTGAACGAAAGCTTACGTCAAAGTGATCAGCTTTCACAATACATAAATTGAGCATTGCATTGCAATGCTTACAAACGATTCAAAACTCATTTAATTTACTCAACTAAATGATCAAACAGTAAATGAAAGCTCACGTTGAAGTAATCAACTTTCACAATACACAGATCAAGCATTGCATCATAATGTTCACAAACAACTCAAAGCTCATTTAGTCTGCTCAATTAAATAATCAAACAGCGAACGAAAGTTTACGTTGAAGTGATCAACTTTCATAATACATAGATTGCTCATTTAGTTTGACTAATGTGATGATCGAGTCTATCAGATGAACAGACGAGGCCTATAAGAGTGATATGACAATGTAATATTCTAAGCAGGCACAGAATGAGTATATATTATGATAGAGCTAATTATTAAGAAGCTCTCGATAACTCGAGAGAACCGGTCGACTATAGAGAGTTTGCCAAGCATTGTCAAGTCGAGCACGACATAACTCATGACATATTAAGTCGAAGGTATGACGTAGCCTAAACGATGCCTTGGCAGAGTCATAGAGTTTCAGAGCTAACTCAGATCTGACCTTCGACTCAGTCTCTGACTCTAGCCTCTGATCTAATCTCTATGTGTCAATTCATCATGACAATTAACTAAATAATCAAACAGCAAATGAAAGTTTACGTTGAAGTGATCAGCTTTCACATACACAGATCAAGCATTGCATCATAATGTTCACAAACAACTCAAAGCTCATTTAGTTTGCTCAATTAAATGATCAAACAGCGAACGAAAGTTTACGTTGAAGTGATCAACTTTCATAATACATAGATTGCTCATTTAGTTTGACTAACTAAATAATCAAACAGCAAATGAAAGTTTACGTTGAAGTGATCAGCTTTTACATACACAGATCAAGCATTGCATCATGATGCTTACAAACAACTCAAAGCTCATTTAGTCTGCTTAACTAAATGATCAAACAATGAATAAAAGTTTATGTTGAAGTGATTAACTTTTACAACACATTGATTGTTCATTTAACTCACTCAACTAGATGATTAAACAGTAAATTTAAAAGCTTACGTTGAAATGATTAGCTTTCATAATTTCAATTTGATTACTTGATTATATAAACATGTCACATGCTCATATGCACATCTTAATGATCTGACTACTCAGTGAAAAAATATACAGTAACAATTATGACTAAATTACATGTAATTTAACATACACACAACGTTTCAATGCTACTATTTAAATAAATAGCATCGTGTTTCATAGTTTTAAACTGTATAAGCACGTAAAACTTGAAGAAATAAAAAAAAATTCTTGTACTCAAGCTTATTAATGATGAGTAAGAATGAAAGATAGAAAAGATTCTACAAAAGTGAAAAAGAAAGAAAATCTCATATTATAAGATACAATGAAAAGAATATTTCATTGAATATAATCAATAAATATCGAGTGAAAATATGAAAGATGTCTCAAAGCTTATAGAGATTTTCAAAACGAGGCTGAAACATAAGTGAAAAGCATAATTACTCATTTTCAAGCATAAATTCATTATTAGAAAAGAAGAATCACTGTATTATGATAGTTTTACTCTTTAATAAAATGATCACATATGTAAATCAACAGACAGAAGAAAAAAGCGTAAAGATGTTCAAACGCGCTCAACAAGAAAGCATAATCATCATGATACAACAAACATCATACAATCATTACTTCATCAAACATTTTTTACACAAGACAAGATTGCAGACTTTTTCTTTTTCTTCATTATCAGATTTACATTGAGACATGAAGACAGAGATTCAAAAGATGACAAATTATGCTAAAATATATCAAAACAATTAGAAATGCTGACAAAATGATATATAATTAAGATTGAATATATTGCAAAGCGCTTTACATTCAAAATTTCTCTAACAATGTCATTGATAATCATCATCTTTTGAAGAATGAGCTTTTGAATCTTTAAAGACTCAAGTTTGTGAACTCTTTCAAGATAATTCTTTACATGAGTCGTTGTCATCAATTTCTTGTCAAGAATTTTCTGATGAGCAATGAATGTTTTCAAAGTAACATTCTCTTCTTCATTTTCAATTGCATTATCATGAATTTTCTGCAGATGAAAGAATTCATTAACAGTCAAAATGCAAATATTGAGAATTTAAATATCAAATCATGAGTGTTTAGCAAATGTATCATATAAGTATACTTATTGTAATACAGAAATTCTCATTATTTGCATAATAAACACACTTCTTGTACATTGTCTTTCTTTAAAAGATGACATCATACAGCGATGCTTTATTCTTGATGTATAAAACTCAAGCACACTTTATACAAATCATTTTATCTAAAGTTTCAAGATCAGTAATGCTTCTTTCATTTATTCTCACAATTGACAGTTGAAAAGCATCAATAATGACATCAAGAAGTGAAATAAGTGAATTTCATCATCATTCTTTAATTTCGCGAAGTCTGTGAGTTCAACAAAATTATCAACGAAGCATTAATGATCATTTCTTTTTTCATTGTTTTTTAAATTTTCTCTTTGATAGTTGAAATAATTTTGAAAGTTTGAATAATAAAAGTGATAAACTTTCAATCAGAATTTGATGATATTTACATCATTATAAGTGATTCAACATCAGCAGCATGATGATCATCACATCTGATCAATGTTTTTTAAGCAAACTTATGATACTGTTAGTTGCAGTAATAATTGTGAAATATCAAGTTGTAATATTACTTACTTTTATAATGATCTTGACTTGATCATCAGTTAACTTCATCATTTTACAACTTTCTTTAAGCATCACTGTGCATTCATGATTCATGATTTAAATCTTTTACTTTTACAATATAAATATATTTAAAGTTTGTTAAAAGTAATTATACAATGATAAAAATATGATCATAATTGAAAAAGATGAAATTAAGAAAAATTGAAAGAATGATAAACAAAACAACAATTGTTATTCACTTAAATTAATCAATCTCTTTTGACAATAAAACATTATCAACATGATGCTTATGCTTCATTCTGATCATCTGTGATGATCGAGTCTACTAGATGAATAGACGAGATCTATGAGAATGATATGACAATGTGATATTCTAAGCAGACACAGAATGAGTATATATTATGATAAAGTTAATTATTAAGAAGCTCTCGATAACTTGAGAGAATCAATCGACTATAAAGAGTTTGTCAAGTATTGTCAAGTCGACCACGACATAACTCATGACATATTAAGTCGAAGATATGACGTAGTCTAAATGATGTCTTGACAAAGTCATAGAGTTTCAGAGCTAACTCAGATCTGATCTTTAATTCAACTTCTGACTCTAGCTTCTGATTTAATTTCTATGAATCAATTCATCATGACAATTGTCTTCTCTTCTAAGTGAGTTTATTCTCGATCTCAATAATTAATGTCTTTGTTTACTCTGATAAACAATGACGTGCACTCATTGATTCGCTCTAGAAGCTCTCGATAAAAATCTTCAAATCTCTGTGAGAAAACAAGAAAAAGAGAAACTTTCGATCGAATAATGATTTATCTTCGATTATAATGCATATAGATGACATTATAGATAGTATATGTGATGTGTAATTGATGTAGATGACAGCAATGATGACGTGTAAATAGCGTATAAACATTGTTTATCTTTCGAGTAGATGATGTTGTTGAGACGATAAAATGTAAACAAGAGTGAATAATAATTGTTGATTTGTTTATTGCTCTTTCAGTTTCTCTTAACTTCTCATTTTCTTCAACTTCATCTTTTTTCAATCATGATCATATCTTTATCATTGTGTAATTACTTTTGACAAACTTTGAGTATATCTGTATAGTAAGAGTAAGAGATCTAGATTATGAGTCGTGAATGTGCAGTGACACTCAAAGAGAGTCGTAAGATAATGAAGTTGACTGATGATTGAATCAAGATCATTACAAAAGTAAGTGATGTCACAACTTGAAGTTTCACGACTATTACTGTGATTAACAGTATCATAAGTCTGCTTAAAAGACATTGATCAAACATGATGATCATAATGCTGCTGATGCTGAATTGCTTGTGATGATGCAGATGTCATCAAATTCTGATCGAGAGTTCATTGCTTCTACTATTCAAACTTTCAAGTACATCTCAGCTATTGAAGAGAAAATTCGAAAGACGATGAAAGAAGAAATGATCATTGATGCTTCGTCAACAATCTTGTCAAATTCACAGACTTCGCGAAATCAAAGAACGATGATGAGATTCGCTTATTCAACTTCTTGATGTCATTACTGATGCTTTTCAGCTGTCAATTGTGAGAATAAGTGAAAGAAGCGCTGTTAATTTCAAAACTCTAGATAGAATGATTTGTATAAAGTGTGCTTGAGTTCTACACATCGAGAATAGAGCATCGCGATGTGACGTCGTCTTTCAGAGAAAGACAATGTACAAGAAGTGTGCTCACTATGCGAGTAATGAGAGCTTCTGTATCACAGTGAGTATACTTATTTGATACATCTGTCAAATGCTTATGATTCAATGTTTAGATTCTCAACATCTGCATTTCAACTGTCAATGAATTCTTTTATCTGCAGAATATTCATAATAGTGTGAATGAAGATGAAAAAGAAAACGTCACTCTGAAAACATTCACTGCTCATCAGAAAATTCTTTACAAGAAGTTGATAACAGCGACTCGTGTGAAGAGTCATCTCAAAAGAGTTCACAAATTTAAATCTTTAAAGATTCAAAAGTTCATTCTCAAAAAGATGATGATTATTAATGACATTGTCAGAGAAATTCTGAATGTAAAGCGCTTTGTGATACATTCAATTTCAATTATATATCGTTTTGTCAACGTTTTTAATTGTTCTGATATATTTTAGCACAATCTGTCATCTTTCAAATCTCTGTCTTCGCATCTCAATGTAAATCTGACAATGAAAAAGAAGAAGAAGTTTGTGATCTTGTCTCATGTGAGAGATGTTTGATGAAGTGATGATTGCGTGATGTTTGTTGTGTCGTGATGATTGTGCTTTCTTGTCGAGCGCGTTTGAGCGTCTTTGCGCTTTTTTCTTCTGTCTGTTGATTTACATATGTGATCATTTCATTAGAGAGCGAAACTATCATAATACAGTGATTCTTCTTTTCTAATAATGAGTTTATGCTTGAAAGTGAGTGATTATGCTTTTCGCTCACATTTCAGTCTCGTTTCGAAAGCTTCTATAAGCTTCAAGACATCTTTCATATCTTCGCTTGATACTCATTAATTATATTCAATGAGATATTCTTTTCATTGTATTTTATAATATAAGATTCTTTTTCTTTTTTGCTTCTGTAGAATCTTTTCTATCTTTCATTCTTGCTCATCATCAATAAGCTTGAGTACAAGATAATTGAATATAGAATCATTATTTAGCCTACGATTATATAACTCTAAAAGAGATACATGAAAGACAAAATGAACTTTATAAATGATTGAAAGATCAAAATAATACATCTGCTTGTCTATGAGTTCTTGTATACAAAAGAGCTTTATCATCTTATTTGATAGCTTCTTGCTCAACTTCTTCTGTTTCAGATTTTTTGCTGATAGCATGATTAAATCATCGACATTAAAGAACTTAGACTTATGTTTTCAATTATAGTACTTTGCCTGAGCATCAATCACGTTTTGTCATCATTGCATCAACGTGTTTTGCACATCTTGCAGCATTTTCACACATTCTTTTGCTGCTGACACTTCTTCTTTCATAGCATTGTTCTCGATGTGTATGTCAAAGATTGACTCGTAGTCATACATGACTTTAAAGAAACTACAGCTCAACGAAGAGTGCTTCGTCTGATGATACATAAACTCGACTATGAATAGAAACGTAGCTCAGTCGTCTTGCTTTTCTGAACAATATACTCGTAAATAATGTTTCAGCGTTTGATTCTGTCGTTCTGTCTGATCATCTGTTTGCGAATGAAAGACGATGCTTAGTCATCATTTCATCTTGACATGATAGCAGATCTCTGATCAGAACGCACTGATAAATAGACTATCTCTATCAATAATTATATCATTCGATATCTCATATCTTAAAGCAATCTTCTCAAAGAACAACTCTGCTAACTTTACGACAGTCAGAATCTTCTTTATAGACAGATAACGCGTCATCTTCATGTAATGATCGACTATCACAAGAATCGAGTCATACACAACTTCTTTTCATTTACTAGACGACAGATCTGTTATGAAATTCATAGTGATTTCTTTTCATGAATCTGTGAATCAAAGTAACAATCTCAACTCATCATATGATAAATGACGTTTTATCTTTACTCTCTGACAAATGTCACAAGTATTTATATATTCTTTAACATTCTTGATCATACTTTTTCAGTAATATTTACAATCTAATAGCTCGCTGATCTTGTCAGCATCAAAATGTCTTGCTAACAAATCATCATGATGACATTTCAACAGCTTTTCTCTGACAGAAATATCTTCTGAAACATACAATGATTCGTTGTACTTTATCATTTCTTGACTATTCAATGTTCAAGCTTCAACGTTACTCTTTTGTATACTCGTCGTTTTGTCTGCTCTTAGTCTCACAGCAAATTCATCTTCTTGCTGTAAGATCTTGATGAGTTCAACTACAAATTTATTACTGAAGTTGTATATTATTTCATGAATTGTCAGTACTCTGACAATTGCACGTGAAACGAGTTGTTTGCAATCAACAGTTTCAGCAACAAAATTAAGCTGTTTCTCAGCTACGTTGCAATCTCTATGAGTCGACGTTTTGATGTCTGTGCTTTTCAAAGTTGTTGATTCGAATTGAGAGATTCTATCTTTCAAGAAATGTACTTCGTCTAGATGCATTTCTTGCATTGCTAAAGTCATGATTTTCAGCAGCATACTTCTGACATGCACTGCTGAACATGTACTCGTGTTTTCACTGACATTGTGAACAGACATCTTCTCGACTTCGTTAATCACTTATGTACAGTAGATTTCATCTTGCGATCTGCTTTCAATATGTTTCGCTGAATATCTTCGTTCACTGACACTGTGAACAAATGTCTTCTCGACATCGTTAATCACTTGTATTCATCAGTGAATTTCATCTTGCAGTCTGCTTTTGACATGTTCTGCTGAATATCTGTTCATGCTTATACTGTGAACAAACATCTTCTCGACATCGTTAATCACTTGTATACAGTATAGTTCTCTGATCGCTATGAATATAAAGTTATTTAAGCTTTCTATTCTAGTCAGCTTTCGCTGCAGAGTGAGTAGCAAACAATTTGCAGAAATGTTCTCATTCTTATAGTCAGATCATTTCAATGATGCATTGATTAAGTTTATCTTTTCTGATCTATATGCTATTTCAAAGTTGCAAATCAACAATTTCATGACTAATCTGACTTGTCTTTCGTTTAGCTCTCGAACGTTTATAAAATTCTTCAGATTATTATGATCAGTCAGAACTTCAACAGTATGATAACTGTCTTTTACATAGTGTTGTCAATGTTTAAACATCGCCACTATGACTAGAAGCTTCTGATCATGTGTCTCATAGTTTCTTTTAACGTCTATTATCATTCTGAATCAGAATGCAATCAAATGTCACTGATCTTCGTCATCTGACTGAGACAAAATACTCGCGACTGCATAATTGAACATGTCGATCTCGATGTGTATATGTCGCTCTGAGTCAAAGTGTCTTAGAATAGATGCTTTCATAAAGACGTTGCGAAGCTGATTAAAAGCTTGTTTCGCTTGACTTGATCATATGAATGAGCTCATTTTTACATTTTTTACACTATCTCGCAGCAGTTCTGTTAAAGACTCTGCTATCTGAGAGTAGTGATGTATAAAATATCGATAGAAATTGATAAATCTCAGAAAAACTTGTATTTCTTGATACATCTTTGCTCTGAATCACGTTTTGATGATGTTTACTCTACTTAGATTTATCGAAACACTCTCTGTGAATACAACAAATTCTAGAAAGTTCACTTTAATGATGAAGAATTCACACTTCTTCAAGCTAGCATATAGCTTGAACTTTCTTAATTTCTTCAGAATCTGCTTCACGTGATCTACGTGATCAGTCTTCTCTATGAAGAAGATTAGAATGTCATTCAGATAGACAACACAAAAGTCGTTTAAAAGCTTTGTCAAGATCTTATTAATATAAGTCTGAAAGATGACAGACGTGTTGATCAAATCAAATGACATGATCATATATTTGAAGTGATTGTAATGAGTACAAAACATCGTCTTTCACTCGTCTTCATGTTGAATTCTGAGACGATGATAAATGTTCTTCAAATCTAACTTAGTGAACTGCTTGATTTTATTGAGTCTGTCTAAAGTTTCACTAATTAAAGACAGTGAATGACGATTTTTGACAGTGATCTTATTCAGATCTCGATAGTTCATGCATAAATGAAGATTATCATTCTTTTTGAGAATGAATAGAATAGACACGTCAGTCAAACTGACGAAATGCTTAATTCATTCTTTTGCTAAGACATCGTCTAGATACTGTCTCAGAGTCGCTAACTCTGTGTTTGACAGATTATACAACGATTCATATAATGACTTTGCAGTGATTTCAATTGCATGATCGTAATCTTCATGCAAAGACAGTTTATCTGCACTTTCTGTCGAGAATACATCTTCATACTCTTTCAATTCGATGAGTAGAATCTGCGTTTCAAGCGCGTTTGTGATACAACTCATCACGTTATTCATTGCTTTCACTTGATGTTCAACGATCGACTCTTTGACGACGTTAATCATGACAAAAGCATACACAGTAGACTCATCTTGTAGAACTTTCGTAAATACTTGTGCGAAGAACAACTCAAATGCATGCTCATTCACGTTGAAACATCATGTTCTTGCAATCATGTTTATTCAAATA
>JAABUH010002603.1_pt1 | contig 17017 bp, 21 predicted proteins | sample 5559121 | NCBI WGS metagenome assembly JAABUH01 (sample SAMN10711871, study PRJNA513364) | rock metagenome | isolation source: Antarctica rocks | place: Antarctica: Victoria Land, Battleship Promontory nord | collected 2015-12-28
CTGCTGTGCCCCCAGCGGCCGGCCTGCATCTAGGCCCCGCGCGGGCGGCGCGGCGCGCGCGCCAGCAGCGCCAGCACGCCGCCCGCCGCGCGCGCGAGCGACTGGGTCGCCTGGTGGTGCGGAGTCTGCGCGCGGCGGGACAGCGGCGCCAAGCTGCTGCTGCTTCGCGCACTGCTTCCTGCTGTGCCCGCAGGGCAGAAAAGAGCTCGCTTGCGCCCGCCGGCAAGCTGCAAGCCGAATGTGTAAGCTAGCTGCGGAGCGGCAGCTCGCATACTGCTGTGGCACACCACATAGTCCGCAGGCTGCCCCGCCAGAGTCAGAATCGGCGGAGAGCGCTCCAGCTAAGTCTTGCGTAATTTACATACACTACAGCACAGGGTGGGGCAGGCCACAGCCAGCGCTCTGGCTGACCAGCCACGCCCCAGAACTGTGCGGCGCCACCAAAGTTCGGCCAACCCAAGTCGGAGCTGGGGAGCGCGTCTGCAGGCAACTCATATGTGCCGCAGCCTGCACGCTCACAAAAAGAATCTGCATGAAATCCCTCTGAGCTCGCGAGTCTATTGTGAGGTGCCAGCAGGCAGGCAGCAGCGCTTCCAAGCGAGCGCAGGCCAGGCAGGCAGCTAGCGTACTCCTGAGCTACCCGGCTGCTAGAGTTCACGTGGCTACCTAGGTCACAGGGCGCTGCGCGTTCCTTTGCGGCACGGTTCTGAGAGTTCGAGGCCTGCGGTGCAGCCCCAGATCGGTTCGCACGGCATGGCGTGCTGTTTGCGCGCCGTCCGCGTGCCTAGATCAGTCAGCAGTGCAATTGCGGTGCTGTGACTCGCGCCAGCCCTCCGAGTTTGCACCGCTGTGGTGGCTGCGCCACGAGCTTTGCCCGTGGAGCCGCATCACAGCACCGCCACGGGCGCGGCACCCTGCACCGCCACGCCGGCATTCTGCTGGTAGTTCTTGGCCCGCCTGCCGCACCACACGCCCGGTCACCGCCTGATCCTGGCGCTGGGCTGTGCAACAGGCCAGCAGACAACGATAAGCGTGGCAGGGCGGGCCCACCTGAAGAGCATGATGTGAGGCTCTGGTCGGTGGATGGCGTAGTGCACCCAGCCTCGGCTCTGCTGGACGCCAATCGCCCTCCACTCGTTCTGCACGCCAGCCAGGACGACGGTGAGCCACGGCCAGGCAGGGAGGCCCGGATGCATAGAGCAACATGCCGGTCGGGCGCCGTGCCTCGGACAGCAGGCGGCCCTTGGGCAGCAGCTGAGCGATGTCCTGCGGCAGCACCACGTGCCTGTACTGTAGCGCCCGGCACAGTAGGAAATGTCAGCACAGGGCAATGGAGGGAGACAGCATTGCAGCCCGCGCGGCGCGCCACAGGCGCTTTGGGGCGCGGCCAGCGCTGCTAGGCGCCAACGTGTGCGTTGCGAGGCGCTTGGCGGAACACAGCGCAGGCGCGCAGCGGACCATTGCCTGGGGCCGAACCTCATACACGCTGTCGTAGTACTTCTCGCTGTACTGGATCTGGTTGGCAGGCATTGTGGTGCCCTTGCAGCCTCCCCGCTCCAGAAACGCCCGACAGCTTCTGAAAACTGATTGCCACTTTTTGAAGCAGGGGAGGCGAGAAATATGCCCCCCCCCGGACGCCAGCGGAATGCGCCCCCGGTGCGACCCAGCAGGCATGCTAAATCGTCCCCACGCATGCTCGACAAAGCTGCCGCACAGGAAGCGCAGAGTTGCAGCCAGAGGGGAGCGTTTGGCTGTGCAGCATGCTCTCGCTGTTGACACGAACGTGCGCGAAACAGCTGCAGGTGCGGGCCGAGCGAAAAACATCCACCTCAAGCAGCCTTCATACATACCTGAACAGCTGTGCACGCACAGGCAGCACGGGCGCTGAGGAGCTCAGCAGCGTCAGAGTGGCCTCCACTTGCCAGAGTGCGCGCCTGATTCTTGCAAAGTAAATGCTTGTGACAACCAGCAAGCGCCCCGAGCGTACACACCTTTTAAGTTCTGCTGGCCTTGCAGGGCCTGGCCACTCCAGCAGCGAGCGGCTCGACCCCCGGTGGTCCTGAGTTGTTTAACGGAGAGCCAGTCCACTCAGGCCGGGCGCTGCCCGCAGCATCGTTGGCGGACGTCCCGGCCCTGCCCAGGCTGCTTGGCCTGGCAGGTGCCCCCACTGCCTCTTGGCCTGGCCCGTGGCTGCAACGTGTGCGTGCCGCTGAGGTCCCACACATCACATTGCCTGGTACAGCTTTGGGCATACCAGCACTCTGTGAGTGGCGGTGGTGGGTCCTCTTACACAGCCCCTGGGCATCCCCTTGCCCTTTCGCCACAGTGCAGCCAAGTTTTGGCACACGCAGAAGCGCCTGCGTTGGCGCCAGGTGCAATCCCTTTCCTGGCACTGGCCCCGCCTGTGGCGGCCGCTCTGCCCTTCCTGCCAGCCGACCTGGTCGCCAACGCTGGCGTGCTACAGGCGCGCACCCACTGGCACTGTTGGAACCCTGCAAGCTTGTGCTAGCCCCTGTAGCCCCTGTAGGCCCATGGGCAGCGATGCATGCAATTCGCGTGCGTGCTTGAGGTGCGCTGCGTACGTGCATCACGTGGCAGCTGCTGTAGCAGTCAATATATGTCAGGACTGTGGTCAGCGCTGACCGTACCCGGCCCCGCAGGTCGGGTACGGCGTGTCCATCGTGTCCTTCCTGGGCGGCATCCACTGGGCCATGGCCATGGCGGAGTACGGTGGTGCACCCCCGCCCGCCTCGGCACTCAGGCCGGTCATGTCATAGCCTGCCTGCTTGGCTGACGCGATTTGTCACCCAAGCACAGGGGAAGAGTAGGTTAGATGCTACTGGCTCGCGCTTTTGCCGATACCTCTGTGCCTACCGCAAGGCCCAGGCGCGCCGCGGAACCCGGCCGCGGCGCGCGCGCAGGGCCGGCGAGGAGCGCGGCGGCGGCGTCCGAGCGCTACCTCTGGTCCGTCACGCCCTGCCTGATGGCGTGGCCCGCGGTCAGCCTGGCGCCGGGGCCGGGCTCGCTGGTCGTCGCCGGCACGCTGGCCATCGCCTACGGGGTGCGCTGCCGGATAGGGTCGACCCTCCCCTGTGCGCTGTGCGGGTGCAAGCGCATCTCGCTGTATGTATGCGCACAAGGAAAACAGGGCGTGTGCTCAACCACAGGCAACTCCAGGCTGTGCTGTGTAAGGCAGCAACACTGCGAGCGGCATCAGGGGGGTGGATAGGGACGGAGCCATGTGTATGGCTGCACAAAGGTGGTAGATTGTCCAAACCGCTCTCGAGCGACCTGAGCGACCTGGCCGCACCGCCCGCACGTATCTGCCTCAGACTGGTGCCCAGCTGGCGGCACGACGACCACTTCTGGAGGTCGACCTGCGCGGACTGCGCAGCCCCAGTCGGGCGCGCGGGCGGGGCGCAGGTGGACAGGTCGTTCGCCAGCAAGGGCCTGCTGCCGCCCTGGTACCTGGCGCTGCGGCTGCCGCTCACGCTCGCCGCCGTGGCGGGCATGAGCCTGACGCTGGTCGCCTCGGTGCGCGAGGCCGAGGCGGCCGTGCCGCACGAGGCCGAGGCAGCCGCGCCGCGCAATGCGGCGGGGCAGGCTGCAGCGGGCGGCGGGACGGCCGGCGCGCAGGAGATGGAGCTGGCCGCACAACCCCGGTCACGGCAATGAAAAGATGTATTCGGCTGGTCGTGCTGGGGCCTGATCCTGGTCTTCTTCCTGCCAAAGTGACGTGTGGGGGTAGCAGTGCTGCCTGAGGCTACAGGTGCAGCGCCTGCGCCGGAGGCTGCATGAGCACGCGCCTGCGGCTGCAAATGGCACGCCTCGCATAGCTGCAGTGGCGCAGCTGATCTGTCCTTGGGCAGGGCCGCGCGCGCTCAGCTGCACCTTGCACTCTGCCCCTTTAAATTTGGCGCACTGTATACCAGCAGGCCGTGTCATGTGGGGCCGTGAGGCAGCTTGTACGGGTCTCGTTTGCCCGCTTCAATGGCCTTGATAGCAAAGGAGCCATAGCAAAGGAGCCAAAACAACTTGGCCTGCGTTAAGCAGCCCTACCCTGTACAAGCACGTGCACCCCGATGGCCAGACACCAGAGCTGGTATTGTTCTCCATTGGCCTCGGCAAGCTTCACCAGATACGAGGCAAATGGCGGTGGACAACGATGCAGAGGTGTGGGTCGGTGTCCTGGCGCTGCAGGGCGCCTTCCGGGAGCACCTGGCGTGCCTGCGCAAGCTGCCGGGCGTGCACGCAGTGGAAGTGCGCACGAAGGAGCAGCTGGCCAGCGTGGACGGGCTCATCATCCCTGGTGGTGCGGTGCCGCGCGTAGCTCACGCCCTGGCGGCCGCCGGTATGCACGCGCCCTGCATTGAAGTGGCTTGAACGGCGTGCTGCTGCTGCTTTGGCAGGAGAGAGCACGACCATGGCTATGGTGGCGGAGCGCTGGGGCCTCATCCCGGAGCTGCGCAGCTTTGCCGCGGGGGGCGGCCCCGTGTGGGGCACCTGCGCCGGCCTCATCTTTCTTGCCGACCGCGCCTCCGGTGCGCTCCCGCAGCGGCGCACTGCTTGCCGTATCCCCTGTTACACCAGGACTTGAGTGCTGCGTGCCCCCAAGGGACGCTTGGTCTGCTAGACGAAGGCTGGTCATATACAGCACAGCAGCGCTCCTTTCACGGCAGGCAAAGGACTTCTGCTGCTCGTGGTGTGGTGCCTGTGTCTGCCAACGGACGCTGCCACTGGCGGGGCGCGAGGCGCACGCAAGCGCTGCCAGCCGCGGCCGTCAGGCGGCGAGCCGGCGCTGCTCCGCAAGCCCGGCCCGGAGCGGCGCGTCGAGACGCGGGGCGCGGCGCCGCGCGCAGGCCAGAAGCATGGCGGGCAGGCGCTGCTGGGCGGCCTGGACTGCCTCGTGCAGCGCAACTTCTTCGGCGCGCAGATCGACTCGTTCGAGGCGGAGCTGCCGGCGCCGGCGGCGCTGCGGTCGCTGCCCGTGGACAGCGCCGCTGGGCCCGCAGACGGCGCCGCCGGGGCCGCGCCGGGCGGGGGCAGCTTCCGCGCGCTCTTCATCCGCGCGCCCGCCGTGCTGGAGGCCGGCGCGTCCGTGGAGGTTTTGGCGGAGTACCGGTGCGCGCGCGCGGGCTGCCGACAGGCGCTCCTGAGAGCGCCCGCTATCCGCGGTGCCAGCCGTGCCCGAGGCGGGGCGTGCTCGGTGGTGCACGTTGGTCGGCGGGCGCGGATTTTCGCTTCAGCGAGTGCGCCAGCGGCTTGCATGGCCGCCTGCAGACTGCTGTCATGCCTGTTATGACAGATGTGCACCGGTGCATGAGAGGCGTGATATGCCTCCTCACCCCCTTTGCCGAATCAAATCACCCTCGCCGCTCCAGCAACTGCCAAGCTTGTTGGTCTGTCACCCGCCAGGCTGTCGCCGAGCGAGGAGGAGGCGCAAGGGCGCGCGAGCGTGGCTGTCGCGGTCCGCTCCAAGCACCTGCTGGCCACGGCCTTCCACCCTGAGCTCACCGACGACCTGCGGTGGTGCGCTGCCGGCAGGCCTTGGCTTCTCAAGCGTGGCCGCAGTCTGTTGGCACAGCAACCAGTCGTGCAGCAGGGCTAGGCTGAGCGAAGACATGTCTGTCGCGGTATTACAGCCAACCGCTCGTGAAGCCTCGCAGACGGAAAAGACTTGCACCTTGTGATCTCCTGATGCCCCTTTGGCCCTGGAGCTGGATGTCGACCAGCAACGGCTTTTTGACCCTGCAGGCATGCCCTGAATGTATGACCAGGGTGCTGGAGCGACTGAAGCGCGCCCACATGCGCCAGGGCTCTGCCCCCCCCGGCAATAAGGGTCCCAACTCTGATTCGCGGGCTTGGCCACGCAGGCACCTCCTGTTTGTGGACATGGTGCGGGAGCGCATGAAGGGCGCGCCCGCGCGCCAGGGCGGTGCGCGCGCAGCCGCGGCAGCGCCCGCAAAGCGCTTAGGCAGCGGGTGCCGGCCCGCGGACCTGCCGGTGGTGGGCGCCAGGGCTTGATTGAGGGCGCCCTTGGTAGGCGTTCTGGGGCACTGTTAGGTAGGCTCAGAGCGCGCAGGCAATGTTTGCCGGTGACCTGCTGGTGTTTGGGCGCCAGGGCTTGTTAAAGAGGCTTCTGGCGGGGCTTGGGCGCACTGCTGTGACATTGGTGCGGGTTATGAATTTTGCGCATGACAGAGGCTGCCTTATGGTGCCCTGCAGTGTCTGCTTTGCATGTACCTGCCGGCGCAGCAGTGTCTGACTTGGCTGTCGGCAGGGGCCATGACTGCACAGCGCTCGCATGCTGCGTAAAGCATCTGTGTGCTATTGTCTGGCCGTGACATTTGCTCATTTGCTCAGTCAACGCATGCGGTGCCTGTCTGTGAATGCATGTCATGCGCTGTCACAGCTCTTCCAAAGCATGGTGTGCTTGCACACTGGTGGTGCGTGACTGCTACAGGCAGCTGTAAGGAGTCTGGACTCCCGAGTGTGAAAGTGTGAACGAGCAGGCTGAGTCGGCGTCTTAGTTATGAAGAAGGTCAATGTTAGCACGCATCACAGAATAGGCACGCTGCACTCATGCAGCACATTCACGCTCACTCAACGCATAAATTTGCACTGCTCCCGGCGTCCGCGCGTCGCTTCATGCAGCTCACTTGGCCGCTGCCGAAAGTGCCATAGCCGCTGGACCCTCCTCTGCTGCTGCTTCGCCCGCCAGGTCTTCGGCCTCTTCCTACCGTGCGTGGGTGCCACCTCAGGCTTGGCAAATTTCCAAAGTTTCATGCAGGCTATGACAAAGGCTGTTGATGCTGTGCGATGCGACCTGGGTGTGACTTATCAAACAGCTCCTCTGAATGACATGCGCCATTTTATCCGAAAACAGACGGGGCTGCTTGCACACCACTGCGGGCCACCGCACAGTGCCTTGAGCACTTGGGCAAGTGGCGGAGGCCATGCTGCTCCGGCGCGCGCCCCCATGCTGTGTGACGCTCCCACGCACCGGCTGGGGCGCCAGGCGGCCGTAGGTCTCGGCCAGCGCGCGCAGGGCCTCGGCCTCGGGCGCCAGCCGCTGCCAGACGTCTGCGCCGCCGATGCGCCAGGCCCAATTGCCGCCGGCCGTGCCGGGCAGGTTCATGCGCGCGGTGTTGTCCAGGCGCATGATGTCCTGCCGGCGCGCGGGCAATGGCACTGGAGCGCGGTGAGAGATTTAAGCATACTGACAGTGGCAGCTGCGCTCCGCAGCTGGGTGACCCGGTGCACCGGCAGCGTCAGCTCACGACACATGCGCGTGCGCCACCCGCACCGAGGCGCTGCGCGCGGCGTGCCTCCTCGCAACGCCGGTGCTGGACTGGGATTCTGCCTGCACTGCGGCATGGAGGCGGCGTCGCGTGCCTGCATCGTGACAATGCTGGTGCGCGACACGGAAGCGAAGGCGGCGCGGATCAGGTCCCAGGCGATGTCGGCGCCGTCTGAGCCCAGGTAGGCGGCAATGTAGGCGCGATCCCGCGCACCCGCGCTGTCCGCCCACCAGCCCACCGCTGTCTCGTTGTCGTGCGTGCCTGCGCGAGCGCTATCAGCTGGTCAGACGGCAAGCAACATGCTGGGTTTCTGGAAAAGGTCTTGGGGTAAGGGTAGGGTCAACCCTCGGGCGTGCGCGGGCGCGCCTGGGTAGCACACGGAGTTCTCGTAGTGGTTGTGCGGCAGGTGCACGTTGCCCGCGTCGCTGCCCCAGGCAAATTGCAGTACGACCATGCCCGGCGCGCCGATGGCCTCGCGCAGCGCAACCACGTCGGGCGTAATAACGCCCAGGTCCTCCGCGATGATCGGCACGTGCCCGAGCGCCTGCGCGCGCGGCGCGCCCATCGCGCGCCGCCGGCGGCTGGCGCAGCGCGCGGACGCAGGCGGCCGCGGGCGCGCCCGGCGGTGATGTACAGGGCCTGCGCACAGTCCTGTGTAGTGGTGTGGCCGGTGACCTGACGCGGGCCACTCAGCACGCTTTGCCTGCAACTGCACTTTCTAGGGCGTGACATCCCCAAGGCCACACGCTTATGTTGGTGGTTCAGAATGTGATGGCCATGCTGCCAGTCGCTGCGCACCCGCGCCATCCACCAATCAATAACCTGGTTGGCAGCATGCTGGACACGAGCCCACACACGCTTCCGTGCCGGGCGACAGGACATCGCTGACAGGCGACCAGGGTCGCGCCTGTTCAAGCGCTTTGAACAGGTCGCCGGCGGGGCCCTTCTTCCAGACGCCGTTCATGGCGGTCTTCTCCTCCGCGCCCACCGCCCAGTACCCTGGCCAGGGCCGCATGGACCCAGGTCAGCTGCCAGCCTGGATCCAGGTGTGCTCCGTCCTCATTCCCCAAACATGCTCCCGGCCTACACACATCCACACAGGTTCCGAAAGGGTGCTGTTGCGCCACTGGCACTACAAGCAAAGCTATTGTCTGTGCACAAGACAACAACAAGCCGTGCAAATTGGGCGATGCTGCAAACCCGCAATGCGCAAGCTTGCAGCATCGCCCCAGCCGGGCGCGCCTGCAAACCCTCGGAAGTGGTCGATGCGCGTCTCGTCGTACAGCTCCAGCGAGCGGCTGATGCGCTGCGCCCACCACCGGTAGCCGTCCGCCTTCTGCGCCTGCCAGCAGCAGCCCCGCGAGCATGCATGGCGGGCGGCTGCGCGAGGGCAGGATACAGAGAGGGCAGCCTCTGGCCTGTTAAGGCCTGCGACCAGCCCCGGCATGCGCCCCACCTTCGGGGCTCGCTGCGCTCCGGCGGCTACTAGCCGGCATGCGCATCCGCTGCCCTTCCTCTCTCTTACTACGCACGTCCCGCCAGTGACCGGCTCAAGGCGCACGCGTGCGCACCCCCCAGTCGTACAGCGGCGAGCCCCACAGCTGCCCCGTGTCGCTGAAGGCGTCCGGGGGCACGCCGCTGACGGTCTGCGGCGCGCCGTCCGGGCCCAGCTCGAACAGCTTCTGGTGCGCCCACACGTCCGCGCTCTGCCCTCCCACGTAGATGGGCATGTCGCCGACGAGCTGCACGCCCGCCTCGTTCGCATACGCCTGGCAGTGGCACAGCGTCTGACTGACACTGACCACTGTCGAGACCCAGTGTTGAGGAACCCGCCCGCAGGTGCACAGCAGTAGTAGTGTAAGAGTTAGGGTGATTGTGGGTAATTCGAATAAATGTGCGCCGTGCAGGGTTACTTTAGGGTGATTTGTGGGGTTAGGTAGGGTGAGTAGGCACCTTCAGCGCCTTCCACTGCATGTCGAAGATCCACTGCAGCGCGATGAAGCGTTCGATCTCGTCCCGGAACCGCTCCCTGGCCGCTGTCAAGGCCTCCGCATCCCGGAACCTGCCAGAGCACACAGCCCTCTGCCGCTTGCGCCTTGGCGGGCGTGGCGCCTCGGCTCCACCGGGCGGCATACCTCACCTCCTGCAAGGCCTTGCCCCTCTCTAATCTGCAGCAGTCGCCCTGACATGCAGCCAAAGCGGAGCAAGTCTGCGAAGCAGGCGCCCTGACGTACAGCCCGGGTGGAGCAAGCCTGTGCAGGCCCCGACCGGCTGGTCCCCCACCTGAGCGGCTCCGGCCACTGCCACCAGGCGACGCCGCGCAGCGCGTCGTCAAAGTGCGTGAGGCAGTAGAACAGCGCGCTATCCTCGACCCAGGCGTGCGCGCCGCGCCACGCGCGCACGGCCGCGCCCGAGCGGCCGCCCGCGCGCGCCGCGTCGGCCGCCTTGCGCAGCAGTGGCGTGCGTTCCTCCAGCACCTGCGCTGGTCGGCAAAAACCCCTCAAAACCTTCAAAACCCTCAAAATTCTGAATCTGGCGCGGCGCCGTTGCCCCATTCGTTGAGCCGAGCGGGGATGGGAGCGGCGGTGAGCCGGCTGCAAGCCCCATGGTCAGCCCGGGCAGATCTGCTCAGGCGGGCTGAAAGGCAGGCTGAGAGGCTAGCAGAGCGGAGCTCGCAACCCGGCCCGCCCGGGGACACATGCGCTGGGGACATCGACGTCGGCCACCGGCCGCGCGGGCGGCAGGTCCGCGTCGGCGAGCAGCCCCGCGGCGAGCGGCTGGCTCGGCTGGTGAGTCAGCTAATACGCCCATAAACGCTGCTCAGGCAGGCTAAGACGCCAGCAGAGCAGAGAGCATGCAGCGCCGCTCGATCGGGGGGGGCGTGCGCTGGGGAAGTCGACGTCTGCAACGGGCCGCGCGGGCGGCAGGTCCGCGCGCGCGAGCAGCCCGTCGGCCACCAGCGCGTCCAGCGAGATGAGCAGCGTGTTGCCGCACAGCGCGTCCAGGCCGGTGTACGGCGACCAGAAGGCCTCCTCGGGCGGCACCAGCGGCAGCACCTGCGCGGCGCGAGGGCGGCAGGCATAGGGTCAGGGCTTCATGAGCAGCATGTTGCCGCACAGCGTGTCCAGGCCAGTGTACGGCGACCAGACGGCCGCCTCGGGCGGCACCAGCGGCAGCGCCTGCGCGGCGCGAGATCGATGTTGTGGCATAGGGCTAAAGTTTGGGTCGCCACACTGCCCGCGACGCGTCGACGCGCCGTCCGCTGCGGCGCGCCGCGCCATGCGCCCGCTGTCAGCAGGCGGGCGGCCGGCGCGCGCGGCCTGTGAGGCGCGGTCACTCGGGGGAAGCCGCGCCTGCCAGGCCTGCAGGCCGGCGGAGCGCAGCCAGTCCACAAAGGCGTATGCGTGCTCGCCCAGCTCGCCCGTGCCGTACGGCCCCGGCAGCGACGTGGGGTGCAGGATTGCCCCTGCGCGCAGGCGGCATGCGCTTCTTGCGGAAGGCGCGCTAGCGCAGTTGCGGAGCCGCGCGCTTACAGGCGAGGCAAGTCGACTGCTTGCTTTGAGTAGCCTATACATGGCAGTGACAAAGGGCTGCGACATGGTAGCCGTCTGTCCAGAACTCTAGTTGGTCTGCAGCTACAGAGGTCAGATGCGGGCAAAGGCGCCAGGGCGCCTGCTCCAGTCGCGCCGTCCCAGGCAGCGGCAAGCCTTGGCCGGTGAGCAGGGGCGCGCCTGCGCGCCGGTGCTTGGGCTTGCTCGCCGTTACGGAATCGTACTCCGCGCCCAGGGCGGCGCCCACGGCCGTGCCCCGGTACTCGTCCATCAGCCGCGCCTGCGCTGACGTCTCCTCCGCCGCTGGGCTGGCCGCCGTGTCCGTGACCATGCCCGCGCGCGGGCACCGCGGCCTTCGCCGGCCCTGCAGTGCAGCGCTTCCATCTGCTTGCAGGCACGCTTTTGAAAAACCAGAGCTCTGACGAGGAAAGTAAACGCAGCTGAGATGCACTGCTTCGGAAGTGTCTGGGCAAAACCAGCCCTTACACGTGGACTATGGCCAATGCTGCAGCGTTCAACATCCTGGTGAAGCAGGCTACCGCTGTGTTAACACTGTGCCTATGCTGTGTATGCCCACATTGCGTGCCGTCTTGGGCCTTGATGGCGCAGCACTGCTCGGGCCTATGTAGCAAGATGGGTGCCAGCAACACAGCCGCAGGCCAGTGCGTCAGGTGGGTGGCAGTGCAGCCACCCGTGTGCAAGGTCGGGACACACCTGGCGCAGGGGCGCTTGCCGGCAGGAGAGGGTGCTGAGCGGCGCAGTCCGGTGGATGGCAGCCGCTCGTGGGCCGGGCGGCGCGCAGCAGGGCATCGAGGCCCTGGCGCGGCCCAGGCTTCTGTGCACGTCCGGGAAAGCCGTGCCACAGGAGCAGCCACTGCAAGTGCCCAGATGTGCGCTGGGAGTTGAAAACTGCAGGAGTGCAGGAGTTAGGTCTGGTGGCTCGCCGGCCATAGCACGTGCGGGCGGCGCACTAGCTGTGCAAGTCTTATGTCTGAACACAGTAGCTTGTGGTGCAGGTGTTGCGGTGCACTTTAAGCACTCCAGTTTTGCACATTGACTTGCTTCATTTCTGGTGCACTCAGGGGACCTCTAAAGGCCTCCGCCGTAGACGTTTAGAGCGCTGAGTACAGTTAGCAGGCCGCAGGCGACAGAGAATGCAATCAAGTACACACCTCTGATGTGCTGGCTAGTTTCTCATCAAGTCTGCCAATGCCGTCCGTACACCGCACTCCATAGATTGCTCCGTCTTATGCTGATTGACCCAGATTGTGCAGGAGCTTCAGAGGCCTGCATCGGTCGACCCAGCAGACAGTCTTGTTGCACAGGTTATCAGACCCTTGAGCAGCCCGTTTGGCCGAGGCTCGGGGCCCGGGCAGCAGGCAGACACCCGCGTTTGCGGACCCACCTGCTTGCACCTTGTCGCCAGGCCGAAGCAATGCACCCAGGCCGATCATTAGCGCCAGCGCAGCGCATGCCAGCCCGTGTGCACCTGCTTTGTTGACTCCCTGCGCAGTGTTGGCAGGCAGGTAGAGACGTGCCTGTGCCACGTCGGAGCCATGGCCGCAGCAGCACATGCGTCGGCGCTGGCAGCTGCGCAGGGACCAGAGGCGGGGCCTGCTGGCGCAAACCTCCTGGCCTTCAACAACCATGTCTCTGACGGGCAGATAGTGACAGCGTGCGCTGCCCCTTGCTGCCCTGCTGACGCTGCCAGGTTATGCCAAGGCTCGCCTACGTGCGTTGGCCACCAACTGTGTCCTGCTGCGCGCACACTCATACGCTTCTTTCTCTATCAGTCAATGCAGGCTGCATGCGGACAGTGACTCACCTGCGTGCTTGCTGGGGTGCCGACAGGCTATGGGTCGCCGCGGCAGCGGGCATCACTTTCCTGGTCTTGTTTGGGGCCGCTCGGAGCAGTCTGTACACCTACATAGCCAGAGAGGTGCCCGCACCTGGCTCTGTGGTTCCTGTTGCTGCTGTGCCTGTCTCGCATTTTATCAGGGTGTCGGCTGGCACCACGTCAACATTTCAGTAGGCCCACTGACTGCCGTCCCCGCGCAGCGGCTGCCATATGGCATCATGGTGCGGCCGCCCCACCTGCCCAAGGGCGGCATCAGCCAGCTCTGGTGCGCCCTGGGACCCTCCTCGCTCAATATGCTTAATGTGCTCAGAGGTGACAGCAAGCGCCAGTGCGAGCGCTTTGGCACCCGATGGTCACGTGGCGGTACCGGACTTTGTTGGCAGGACAACATGCAGAAGTTGGTGTCTGGTTGTGCCGACTGGCCGCCGAGCGGCTTCACCAGAAGCCCACACTTTGCACCTTCTGCCAGGGGCGGTCTGCGCAGGCAGGAGCATAGGCCACGTGGCCGTGCTGTCTGTCGGCAGTGTTGGCACCAGCGGGTGTACGGGCTTAGACATGCAGTGTGCAGATAGAGGCACAGCGAGGCTCGCACACGGCCTCCCATGGACCATGACGTTGGCTGCCCTGATAGCGTGTTGCCGCGCAGGTCGCACCTGGGGCCTGTGTTCTGGACCAGCGATGCAGAGGTGGTGCGGACGGCGGGGCTGGACTCGCTGGTGCGGCGCACTGCAGAACGCTGGGCGCCTGTGCCCCTCCATGTGGCTCCTGGCGTGCGAGCGGTCCACAGTTGTCAGCATGCTACCGGTGCAGTGCACGCTCAGTCGTTACTGTCAACACTGCGCAGGCGCTCGTGCTCTGCCGGGATAGGGCGGTATGCGAGGCCGCGTCCCTGTTTAAATGCGCGCAGTGCGCGCCTGGCCCGCGCTCACTGCTGGCAGTGGGCGGCGCAGATGCTGTGCTGGACGTGCACGCTGGGCATCCAGATCTTCCTGCCGCTCACGGTGCTGGGCATCGGCGTCGGTGACCGCCCTTCACTCCCTCGCCATGCGCGGCCGCCTGTGATCAATACTCTGACTCCTCCTTCGCTCCCTTCTGCAGGTCATATGCGAGCCGCGGCCATGATCGCCACGAACTCGCGATCCGCCGCGCTGAGCGTGCGCGCCCGCGCGCGCAGTGCTGCCGATCAACCACCTGGGCGGGCGGCCCGTGTTTGGCGCCAACGGGCAGCCGCTGCCGCCGGCGCCGGGCTTTCGCTTTGACCAGCTGACGCTGTCCAACCTGGAGCTGGGCTCGCCGCTCTACTGGCTGCACTTTGTGTTCGCATACTGCTTCACCTTCTGGGTCATGTGGCTGCTCATCAAGTACTACCAGGCGCGCGGGCACCATGAAATGGAAGTGTCAGAAAAGAAAAGCAAGGAAAATAACACAACGCCGCAGAGTAGTCAAGCCTGTGGTTTGCATACTAGTTTGAGCCTACCTGTGTTTGTTGGAGGTGCACCGCACTTTATGCGCGCGATCAGCCGCGGCCATGTCGTGGCAGGGCGCCGCAAGTCGCGGCCGCTGTCTGGCCGCGCGCGCGGCCGCTAGCCCGCGTTGCTGGTGAATAACATACATGTGTGCGCGGCGCGCGCGTGCCGCGCGCGGGGCGCGTGGTGCTGCTGCAGCGCCGCCGGTGGGCGGCGAGGCGCCGCGCACCGCGCGGAGCATGCATGCCACATCGGTCATGCATACCACACGGAGCATGCGCACCACACGGAGCATGCAATCTGTGGACGCGCACGGGGTCACAAGCTCACATAGGCAGCCCACGGCATGTGCGTGAAAAGCGCTCGCGGCGCGCACAGAGCTATGCGGTGCTACGGCAGCGCTACTTGACCGGCGGCGAGGCGCTGCTGAACAACTGGAACATGCGCTTCCTGGAGACGCGCGCCGCCACGAGCTCGCAGCGGCGCCGTGAGTCGCGCGCCGGGCGCGTGCTGAAGCGCGGCACCAAGGCCGGCGCAAAGGGCGGCGCTGGGTCCGAGGGCAAGGCCGGGGAGGGCGAGGAGGCGGCCGATGGGCAGGCGCGCAGCGGCAGCAGCAGCGGCACCCGCGGCGGCACACTGCGCGCGCCGCGCTGGGCCAGCCAGCTGCGGTCCATCCTGGATGTCACGTCGCAGGCGCGCGCGCACCTCGGGGCCCTGCTGCAGCAGAGCTGGGTGGCGGATGCGGGATGTCGATGGGGGGCCTGCTCGCCGGGCAGCGCCGTGTGTCGGGCACACGTTTGCAGTCGGGGACCAGCTGTGCGTCTTAGCAGGAGCGCGGGGGTAGGCAGCCCAGCAAGCAGTGCAGAGGAGCCGGGACGAGTGCGCCCGTGGTGCGCGCGTCTGCGTGCTGGCCCGTGCGCCGCTGTCTGCGCGGCCTGCCCCAGCGCGCCGCGCATGTGCGCGCAGATGGACACGCTGACGGAGGAGCTGGGCGGCGGCGAGGCGCTGGGCAGCGCGCGCGGCGGGCAGATGAGCCCGGCCGGGCCGCTGACCGCGGCCATGGGCCGCATGCAGCGCATCAGCTCCAACAGCGAGCGCTCCAGGTGAGCGGCGTGACCGCCCCAACCCTATCCTACATCTCTGGGTCCGCCGGCCAGGGTAAGTGACGCGCCTCAGATGAGCTTGAGCAGGCGTCGTCGCAGCCTGGCATTGCATGGCTGGGCGCAATGGTAATCGCCCAGGCGGCATTGCGCTATTCGACCGGCGCCCGACAGCGCCCAGGTCCGCCCATCGTGTCAGTCCTGCTGGGAGGCGCCAGGCCCTGCTTAGGGTTATGGTAGGGTAGGGAGTGTTATCCTGCGCCCGCAGCGCCGCGCAGCGCGCGTGACGCGCCGCGGCGGCCGCCGCGCAGGTCGCTGCAGGGGTCGCTGTCGGGCGGCGCCGGCCTGCGCAACCGCAGCCTGCAGGTGCCGATGGGCGGCCGCGCGCAGCGCGCCAGCATCCTGGGCTGGCGCTCGCCGGGGGGCTTTCCGGGGGCGGGGCCGGAGCACGGCGGGCCGAGCTCGCCTGTGAATGCAGACGCCGCCCCGCACCAGGGCGCCCTGGGGGCCACCCGCGAGCGCGCGGCGAGCCCGGACCCCGAGCTGGGCGGCCGCGGCCTGGGCGGCGCGGGTGAGCCTGCCCCTGCCGGGCGGCGCATAAGCGCGCCGACGGGCGCCAGCGGGGACGTTGACACGCAGCAGCGCGCGCGGAGCCTGGACGTGGTGCTGCCCATGTCGCCGGCCTCGCCGACCGACCCTCTGGGGCACCGCCAGGGCTCCGAGCGCGTGGCTTCGCCAGGCAGCCTGGAGGTGAGCCTGGGGCGGGCCGGGGCGAGCTCAGAGTGCCACAGCCCCTATGGCCACCGTGCCTCGCTGTGACTTTTTGCAAGGCCCGAAATGCGCTTACACACATGCGCCGCGCACGAGTGTGTGCTGCGGCTCTGCTCGGCGCTGGGTGCAGCGATGTACCGCCAAGTTACCATGCAACGTGGGGCGCTGCTCACTCCAGCGCATCGGGCTCAAGAGACGCATGCGGTAGCCCAGAGCACAGCAGGTTTGCGCGCCTCGTTCAGCGCCCCGCAAGGTGCCACATGCGGCATGCGGCACGAGTGTCCGCTTGCGCCAGCCAAGAGAGCAAAAGCCCAAGTGTGATGGGCTGGCGCGCGCGCGCAGGACGGCAGCGCGGCCGCGAGCCCGCCGGGGGAGCCGCTGGAGTTGGAGCGCGTGGTGTCGTGCGCGTCCGCGGAGAGCATGGTGCCCGAGCTCGCGCTGCCGGCGCCCATCTCCAAGTTCGAAACGGAGCTGCCGGACCACGAGGCGCTCGGTGCGCGCGCGGTTGCTCCTCTCGGGTTTGCTCTGAACTGCATGATCTCCAATCCCTCCGCCAGGTAAAGCAGCTGCGCGCGCCGCGGCGCCTGTGCCGGCTCCCGGGCGGCGCCCGGCCCACGGCGTGGCTCTCATCGAGCAGGGCCCGGGGCTGCGGCCGGGCGTGGCGCCGCCAGCGAGCGGCCGGTGGGATCGCCGCCCGTCTCGCACTTGTCGCGGGCACCGGGGCTGGGCGCCAGGCGCCGCCGGCGCCCGCGCGCGCCGGGCGCAGGGCCGCTCGGGTGCACAGGCGCAGCGCCGCGCGGCGGCGCTGTCCAGCAGCGGGCTGCAGGGGAGGTGACGCGCGCGGGCGCAGCGCCCCGGCGCCCCGGCGCAGCGGCGCAGCGGCGGGCCCTGCGCGCGCAGGCGAGACGCAGCGCCCGCTGCGCTGGTGGATGGCGGGCGGCGCGATGCCGGGCGGGAACCTGGAGCTGTC
>JAABUH010002604.1_pt1 | contig 17011 bp, 22 predicted proteins | sample 5559121 | NCBI WGS metagenome assembly JAABUH01 (sample SAMN10711871, study PRJNA513364) | rock metagenome | isolation source: Antarctica rocks | place: Antarctica: Victoria Land, Battleship Promontory nord | collected 2015-12-28
AAAAGCAACTTTGGAAAGTCAAAAAGTGCAGATTGTTGTGCACTCAAGGTTGGCAAGCCAAGGCTCGTGTCCAGACCTGCTTGGGCAAGCTAGTCACCAGTCAAAGGGCTCATGCAAAAGCAGCAGCAACCAAGGACACTCTGCTTGTCAAGCATTCCCTGACAGCGTGCAGAAACAAGGTAGTCACAGACAACACCAAACAGTCAACAAGAGCCCAAGGAACAGAAGCATGCAATGCAGCAAAAGAAAAGTGGGAAAAAGAAAAGGTCTCAGAAGCTGCTTGGTGTACAAGGAGGCATCAGAAAGAAATCAAAATGCAGCAGACAGGTGTGACATATGGGATGGATTGTGACACTGCTGGCTTGCCTGTGATAGTGTGCGTGAGCAAGCCTGAGCAGCCGTTACAAGCACAAGATCAGCTAGAGCACTTGTGTTCAGATTACATCAGCATGATGGACTGTCACCATGTAAGACACAATATTGGCTGCATGTTTGACTGCATGTGTTGGCAGCTTCTGTAAGCCACTCATGTCTGCTTTGACAGCCTGCAGCCTGCACCCAGCTCGGTGATGTTGCTGAGCATAAGGCACCAAATAATAAGTCTGCAGAACCGCATGGACGGTTGCTTCCCTGCAATAACCGCATGAATCCAGTCCCAGCTCACAAAGCGATATTGTATGCTTCACCTCCCACATATTTTCCAGTTGTGCAATGTCATTCCTGCTGAGTGTACCGAGCAATGTCAGCTCTGTCAAAAGCAATATTCCAGAAGCTCAGCAGCGTCTACAGGTCTCAAACAGAAAAAAGACTCAAGGGAAAGCCCTAGGGGCGCTCTAACAAGATGAAAATAAAGCTTGTGAAGCACGTTGTACGGCACAGCTCAAGCTTAGTGTGAGGAAAAAATCACCTAGTTGACCGGACGCTATACACACAGTTGACTTGTTGCAATTTAGTGTTGCCGTTGATGTCATTGGCATTTTTTGACGACAGAACTTGTTTTAACATGATGTTTCTGGCATGTTGTGTCCCGCATGAGGGTGCAGGCATTCTCACTGCTGTTATAATGTTTGCACACAGCTTGCTAGTCACTGTGTAATTGGGTTGGTGCCTTTGGGATGAGCTATAGCATGGTGACAGGCCTATTAGTGGGACCTTCTGGCATGAAGTTCGCATGCCAACCTGCATCACATATTCTGACATCAACCCAGAAATAACATTTATGACAGAGACAAATTGAGGCTGCTGGACAAACCTTTTGTGTGACGACTTCTTATACTTTGCTGAGTGTCTAGCATGTGTTTCAGGATGACACCCTATGCCAAAGTGCACCTCAATCATTTTTTACATTACAGAGCAGAGGAAATCAACAAGCTGGCTTGTGTACATGGCTAGCATTGTCAGGACATGGGCTGCAAGTGGCTTTGCATCAGCCCCAGGCAGTTTCAGTGCCAGCCTGATGGCTTGGCAGAGGTTGCTGAGCGCGGGACACCCAGCTTGAAATCACCAGAATTTCGTGGGCTGTCGCTGCCCTGCAACAGAGGGTAATGCCTTCACGTGTCATTCAGATTGGACTCATCATGCAAAGTGCTGTAATTTTATTGGGGACCAAGACAAGAGCACTCATGCTGATCACAAAAGGGGCTTGATGCCGTTATACACACAGGCAAGTCTGCTTATACCTTTGCCAAACTCTGAAGGTTTGCATACAAAGGCTGTACTCAACTCGCATTTGCATGCTGACCTTCTTAATAAATTGTCTGTACTCAAAGCACATGCATACTATGAGTCAAACCACAATCATAGCACTCACCCTTGCAAGACGGCCACTGCCAGTAGTGCGCTTGATTCCAGAACCCCCTGCAGGCCCCAGACCAGCCCCAGAGGCTCCTGTCCCCTGCTGCCTGGCCTGGGCATTACTCATGGCTTCCTTCTCAGCTCTCAGGGAAGCTACCTCAGTAGCCAGCTCATTCTTGCTGGCTCTAGCTGCAGCCAGCTCAGCACTCTGAGCCTCAAGCTGCTCCCTCATGGCCTGAGTGGCTGCTGTCTGGTTCTCAAGCTTCTCAGCAACTGCCTCGACATCCTCACCTGTTGAACAGGAGATGCTTGGACCAGCGTACTGTAGTCAACATAAGGCTTATGCAGCTTGCATCGGACATGACTGATCCTCAGCTCTTTGCAGAGGTTGCTGTGAGCTGAGACCAGCACCTTTAAGAACACAACATCTGGGCAAGACAAGAACCAGCAAGTCTGTATCGGTGCTTGATTAGAGCTTGCGCAGTGAACAGTGTTGGAAAAGTCAATGTTGCCAGAGCTCAGCATGCAGATCTGCCTCAGCATCCAGATCTCAGCGTGGTATTGGCGAGCGCATCGCACCAGACATACCACAGATGTGAAGCAAGACACTGTTGCTTCCAATGCAGTCATGCACTGCACATTTGAGTTTTGTTTTGAGCATGTTTGGGCCCACCTGAGCCCTGCAGGTTCTCAAAGGCAGACAGAAGCTTATTGCGCTGTGCCCTGACCAGCCGCAGCCTCTCCTCCAGAGCCTGTGAAACCATAACACGCTCCTGATAAGCATGAGCAAGCAGCCGGACAGGTACCCTCAGGGCTTAAACAGGTAAAGTAAAAGAAAATTAGGGCTCTCGGGGACGCTTTGCGCCCCACTCAGCTGCACTGTGAGGGGTAGGTTGGGGATGAGGCTAGTTTTGTGGGTTTCAGATGGAATTTGCCTTTTCACTATGTGGAAGAGGAAATGCAAACTGCAAGAAAAACACCGGCGATGGAATCTTTGGTGCAAAAGTATGCAGGCAATGAGTAACCTGGAGGTCGCTGCTGGCCTTGGCTTGGCGCTCCTTCAGTGCAGCATTCTCTGCTGACTGAGCCTGCAGACGCGCCAACACTGCCTCCACATCTTCACCAGTACCTGTGAACCACACATGCAATGCTGAGCCTCTTAATCACATGAAAGGAGCATTAGTAAGGTGCGTCCTAGTTGCCCCTACATCCTTACCAGCAATGATGAGCCCCATAGTCACCTGAAAGGTACATTGATATGGCAGATTGAGAGGCGGCATGCCAGTGGATGCAGACCATTTGCGTCTGCTACTGAGATGAGGATGTCATAAGGCAAGGGACTGGGGTGTTGTACACAGGATCAAGTGGACTTACAGCATTTATGTGAAGCTGACAGCAGAGGCAGAAACAGACAGAGGGTAACATGTTGAAGGTGTGAGAGGAGGGGCAGGGGCAAGGACAAGGGCAGTTGGCGTTGTTGTGGCCTGTTTACAGCAAAGCGTAACAAGCAGAGAATCACAGCAGACATGGCATTGGCATGTGGCAGCAAACAAATGCAATCTTAGTGTCTGTGCATACCTGCGAGGCCTTCAAAGGCGACCAGCAGCTTGTTGCGCTGCGCCTTGATGAGGGCGAGGCGGCTCTCCAGGGCTCCCGCCTCATTGCGGTAGCCCTCAGCCCTCTGCTTTAGGGCCACATTCTCTGCTGCCTGGCTCTCCAGCCTGCACATCCACCAAGTGTGAAAATCTGATCAACCAAAGCCACATTGATTTGCACTGCATGCAGCTCCTAAGCAGTCAAACATGGCACGAGCAGGAGAGCAAGACAAACACAAACAGGGAGCATCTATGCCTGGTGGAGATCATAAGGGGAGCCGCCTGAGGCATCAGGTTAGAGCAACAAATTGCATCTCAGCAAACAATGAAGACGGTAGAAATCAGCAGGAAGTGTTGCAAGACAAACTTGGTGCTAAGGACAGGCTGTGTGTGAGAATCAACCTGGCAATGACAGCTTCCATGTCATCTTCAGCGGCATTGATGCCCTCAAAGGCCGCCAGCAGCCTGTTCCTCTGAGCACGTGCATTGCTCAGCCTCTCCTCTGCCCTCTGCATATTCACCAAAACACACAGTCAGACCTGTAGAGCACATGTCTGGATCATGTTGCATGCTTGTTGGCAGTATGGTGTGACATGCTGTGCAATTCTGCAGCACTGAAAACCCATATCTGGGTGTCAAAAAGACAGTCAGCACAGCCAATTTCAGCAGCCTTGGTATCTAAACAACATCTGTAACACTGGTATGTAAACACCTGAAGCACTCTAATCTGGGCACTCTGTACTGCAGTTACCAACCAGGGCAATGCCCCTCTTACACGAATGAGGCCACAGAAATCATCAAAATGCACGCAGCAAAGTGTCCTGTTCAAGGCTGCTGCCAGTCTGCTGTGCCAGTCTGCTGTGCCAGCTGTGCGAGTTGTGTTGTCACCTGCTGGTCCTTTTCCAGCTTGGCCTGGCGCTCCCTGAGGGCGATGTTGTCGGTGGCCTGAGCTCTGAGGCGCTCCATCACTGCTTCCACATCCTCACCAGCACCTGCGCACCCATTGCACAGACTCAGCATTGTTTCCACATTGGCTGTGTATACTGAATTGCAAAGCATGATCAGCCTCCAAGCAGTGTCAGTAAAAATTGTCGTTAAAGCATCACTGTACGACTTTCTGTATTGTCGGCAGATCTGACACTATCATCGTGGAAGAATTGTCGTGAGGCTACCATTCTGAGGCTGCCTGATGCGTCTCTGTGATGTGAGTAACCAAGGTCTGCATGGAAAATGCATGCACAGCAGAAAACTGTACAGATATTAGGCACATGGCATGAGTCATTGTGTTGATGTCACGACTTTTTGTCTGTATTCATGTATACCGATGTTGGTGCCGCATACTGTATTGTGGATGATGCAAGACTTGTAATTGGTAGCTTGCGTGTCAGTCCTGGAAAAAAACGAGAAAAGCATGAAAAACAATATTGACTTACCTGCAAGGCCTTCAAAGGCAGCCAGCAGTCTGTTGCGCTGGTTTTGCATGCCACCAAGCCGGGCTTCCATGGCCCTCAGACTCTCCTGCAGCCGCCGTACTTCTTCATCACTTGCTCCCCCCTGCTGTTGCTGCTGCTGCTGGGCAATGGCTAGGGTTTCCCTGAGGGTGGCCACCTCTGAGTGGTGTCGCTGCTCAACCCTAGATAGGGTTTCCCGCAGTGACGTCACCTCTGAGGTGTGGTCCTGCTGAGAGGTGGCTAGGGTCTCCCTGAGCGAGCTCAGCTCTGAGGCCTCATCCTGTTGAGCTTGAGTCAGAGAGCGCCTGGCTGAGGAAATCTCTGACTGATGCTGTTGCTCTGACAGGTGCAGCTGCTGGGTGACTGCAGCAAGGGCATCCTGGTGCTGCCTCTCCTCATCTGCCCTGCTTGATGCCCTTGTTGCCTCAGACTGGCGCTGCTGCTCTTCAGACTGAGTCAAAGTTTGTCTGAGGTTAGTCACCTGAGATGCATGCTGCTGTGCGGATGTGTGAAGCTTCTGGTTGACATCAGCAAGAGCAGCTTGGTGGCTGCTCTGTTCGTCAGCCAGTCTCTGCTGCAGCGCTGAGAGGCTGCTGTTGATTTGAGCCTCCTGCTGTGCATGCTGAGCCTGCAGATTTTCAAACTGAGCCTGGGTCAGCTTGTGCTGGTCAGAGAGGGAAACCAGTTCATTCTCCTTGGCGGATGTTGCAGCCTGCAGGCTAGTTACAGCTGATTGATGCTGCGTCTGAAGCTCCCTGAGCTGTGTGGACACAGCAGCATGCTGGTTTTGTGCAGCAGTCAGCTGAGCCTGAAGATCAGCCTGCGCTGAACCACGCTCATCATGCGCAGCATCTACCTGCTTGTTCAAATTGCTCAGCTGCTGCTGGTAGCTGGCGGACCGCTGTGACCAGTCAGCCTCCTGCTGTGCATGCTTTGCCTTCAAATCCTCAAACTCACCCTGAGCAGCCTCCAGCTGGCTCTGCTTGTCAGCAGCATCTGTCAAAAGCTGCTGCAGTTGAGCAGCCTGCTGTGCATGCTGTGCATCTGCTGCAGCAGATGACTCATGCAGGTCACCAATGCTCTTCTTCAACTCAGCATGAGCTGCCTCCAGCTCATCATTCTTCTTTGTCAGCTGCTTGGCAAATTGGCGGGAGTCTTGCAGGGCAGCAGACTCCTGTTCAAATGCCTGCTGCAGACCAGCCAGCCTTTCCCGCTCTTCCACCTCAGCAGTGTCCAGCTGCTGCCGCAAGGCAGCAAGCTGCTCCTGATGGCTTCCCTCCAGGCTGGTTTGAATCTCAGCTAAGCGTGCGCTGCGCTTGCTCTCAGCAGATGACAGCTGTGCATGCAGAGCTGCTGTGCTTTGCTCATGCTGCTGAACTGCAGCCTCCAGTCTAGCGTCTGAGTGCCTGACTGCAGCAGACTTGGCTTCCACTTCGGCCTGTGTCTGGTTGAGCTGCTCTGCTAGATCTGACAGGTGCTGCTGTTGTGCTTGGAGCTGGCTGCTGGCTGACTCCTTCTCATTGCTGAGCTCGACAGCATGTTGAGACTGAGCCGAAGCCAAAGCAGCCTGCAATGACAAGCGCATGCTCTGAGGCTCTTGCCCTGGTATTATCACAGATTTTGCTTGACGCCTGAGATCAGTTGATATGCACTTGTGACCTCTCCACTGACACGTAGGCTGTCTGTACTTGCAGCCCAAGAAAAACTGACAGCATGATACCCCAAAGCAAAGACATGCAACATCAGCAACATGCAAGCATTGAGTACGAAGATAGACTCTGGTGAGTCACCGACATGACAACAGTAAGACAGAATGAGCAACAGCATGACGTGATAAAACAGACCTAATTGTGACAACTGCCCCTGCACACTTTTTGAAAAGTTCAATATGATTGAATTGCAATGCAGACTCAGCATGAGTGGAGTGCATTAATCTCACCTGATGCTCTGACTTGAAAGCAGTGAGCTGCTGCTCATGTCGCAGCCTTTGCTGTGCCTGGTCACTGCTCAGGCCTTCCACAGCTGTGGCCAGCTGCTGCTCAAGGGCAGCCACCGCCTGCTGGTGCTCCTGCAGCTGTGCTGCAGAGTCTGACTGCAAGCTTGACATCCTGACAGCATGCTGAGCCTCCAGCACAGACACATGCTCCTGAAGCTGACTAACGTCCTGTCTCAGCTGCTGGGTTTGCTGTGCTGAGCTGGCCTGAGTTTCTGCCAGCCTGGACTCAGCAACAGCAATTGCCTCTTGAGCATCTGACAGCTGCCTCTGAGATGACTCAGCCTGCTGCTGATGCAGCTCATCTTTGGCGCTCAGCTGAGTCTCCATCTGAGATAGTGAGACAGCACGCTGAGCATGCTGTGCCTGCAACTCTTCAAGCTGCTGAGTGAGAGACGCCAGTTGCTGCTGCTGAACGACTGCTGCCTGGTTCAGAGCAGCTGTCTTTGCCGCATGGCTTGCTTCAAGAGCGTTTTGGCGGGAGTCGGCCTCAATCTGGAACTGCTGAGCTTGTGCTGCAAAGCCTGCATCCATCGCTGCGACCTCACCTGTATGCCTCACCTGTTGGGCTTCAAGGCGTGTACGCAGAGCAGAAAGCTCCTGCTGATGCTGCTGAGCCTCAGTGCTTGTCTTTTGAACTGCAGCTGCGAGCTCTGTCTCACGCTGTGCATTTCGAGCATCCAAGGTGGACTGCAGTGAGTTGGCCTCATCTTGGTGGCGCAGCTGCTGAGAGTCTGCCTGCTCGTTCAGCTGCTGAACAGCTGCTTGGTGTTCTGCATGCTGCGCTTTGAGCTGGTTCCGGAGGGAAGCCAGCACACCGTCCTTGTCCATTTGACTCTGCAACTGCGCTGTGTTCACAGCATCCTGTAGCGCAGTCACTTCAGCAGCATGCTCTGTCAGGGTAGTCTGCAGAATGGTCTGCACAGCAACAAGCTCAGCATGCTGTTGCTGCTGCGCTGCCTCATACTGTGCTGCGAGGTCAGCTAGAGCTGCATCATGTTCTTGAATAGCAGCAGCAGAGACACCATGCACGTTCTGGACCTGAGCATATGCCGAGAAGACGCTGTTGTGTAGAGAAGCAATCTCTACAGACTGCTGCTGTAAGCTTGACTGAAGAGCGGCCACCTGCTCCCTGTGCTGTGCCTGCTGCTGCTGCTGAGCACGCTGTGCAGCCTTCAAGTCTCCCGCCAAGGCAGTCTGTTGCTGTGCATGCTGCTGTTGCTGCAGTACCAACTGATCTCTGAGTAGACTCAAATCATGCTGGTGCTGCTGAGCATTTGCATCAGCTTGAGCCTTAAGGCGAGCTGAATCTGCCGACTCAAGTTGAATGTCTGGTGTTGCAGTGGCTGCATTCTGAACCTGTGAGTCATGCTGCAGGCCCACAGCATGCTCATGAACACGGTGCTGGTGTTCAAGCTTAGCAATAGCAGCATCTATGTCATTGGGAATATCAGTCAACCTCTGCAAGGCAGCAGCCATGTGATCACGGTCTGACTGGACCTGCTGCAGCTGCTGCTGAAGGCTGTTGACTTGCCGCCACAATTCCCCTTGTTCCCGCCCTGGGCTTGCTGAGCGGGAGACTGCTCCTGACTCATCCCTCAAACGTGCTGTTGCATCCCGAGAAGCTCTGCTGGCAACCCCTGGCTCAGCATACTCAGCAGCTTTCAAAGTTGCCAGCTCAATCCTCAGAGCTGCAACCTGACTCTGGGCTGCAGCAAGCTCAGCAGCAAGCTGCGAGTCCTGAGCTAGCTGTGCTGAGTCAGCCCTGTCCGCCAGCTGGCGCTGCAGGGAGTCAATCTGACTCAAGGCCTCTGCAAGTCGAGTCTGCATCTCCAGCTCATCATTGCTACTCCTGGTGGACGTGCCAGTGGCAGTTTGTGAATCACTTGCAACAACTGGCATGCTGGCGTCAGCTGAGGAGTGAGTAGCAGGCTGACCTGAGGCATCCAGCCATGAGATGTGGTGCGAAGCATCACCAGAAACACGCTTGGACAGTGATGTCCTACCTGGCCTCTCAGACCTGTGCCACATCAACAAAACACATCAGGCACTGCTACTGCCCAATTGAGGCTAATTTGCACAGCATTGTCGCATGCTTCTGAATGTCATGGCTACTGACATGGAATGCTGTTTAAGATCAGCCACATGACAGTGGCATGTGCTATCACATGCTATCATTTCCTCCAAGTGATCATACAATGACAGGTTGAATATGCAGCGTACTCATACTTGTCCCAGGGCTGTTTGGAGCAACTGGCAGATTGACAACAACACTCGGATTGTAAATGTGAATATGACTACATACCTTGATCGGCGGGAGGGTCTGTAGGAATCACCGAGCACCTCATGCTCCTCTTCTTCTTCTGAGCTCCACCGGCTTGACTCACTGCCAGCTGTGCTGAGGGCCCTGGACCTGAGGTGGAACTGCCTCAGGGCCAGCAGATCTGTCCTCAGCCCTGCTGCCTCAGCCTGCACAAACGTCACATCAGATCAGCATCTCACAAATTGCTTTAATGTCTGTTAACAAAATCATACTGTGCGTTTGTGAACATAATTAAACTGGGCATATGCATACAGGAGTGTTGGCCTTATGCGCCTGCAGTGGCCCTGGCAGCATTGCTGCCACATGCGTTGTACACGACACATCCATGTGGCTGCTGGAGCAAGCAGCAGATTCAGGAAAGCCAGTGTAGCTATGGGGTGTGCAAATACAGATAGTGCTTCAAAAATTAGCGGCCATGGTCAAAGAAAGCAAGGTGGCTGCTGTTCCACATACTGTGTACCTGCTTCAGGTCATGATTGCGGCAACAAGGAATGCTGCTGCAGGTTCAAATTTGCTTTCTGGCTGAAGCATATTGTGATATCTCACTAACAAGGAACGCTGCTGCAGCTTCAGATTTGTTTGCTGACTGAAGCATCATGATGTTTCACACTCTCAGCCAGCAGAGACGGGTAGTACATTTTCAATGTGGGGAACTCATTATGCAATCAAGGTGATGTGCATCTGGATACCTAGCAAATCTGGCTAGCACACTTGTTGCGATGACTAATGCTTTTACTACTATCATGATAATAAATATTATTGTTGTTATTGTTGTTATTGTTGTTGAGATTTACTGTTATCAGGTGCTGTGCAATTTCTGAACAGGGTCAGTACAATGGTGGAGAAGTAGTAGAGGCAGTACCTGGTGGGCTTGGGCTTCTGCCTGGTGCTGCTGCAGCTGACTAAGAGCCACTGCCAGGGCTTCTTCTGTAGCAGCCCTGCCCACCTGATCCTGCATGCAGTACAGCAAAACACCTGAAAAGAAAGTTGCAATGCATTTTGAAAGGAAACAACAAGGCATGTTGTTTTGTAAGAAAATGCTATTGCTTTGCCCAAAGTTGCCCAACTTTCATGAGCAGCAGCAAGGCTTCTGTGCTCTGCAGCAATGTGCACAACTAGCCAACATGCTGTGGCAACCTGGAAACTCATGTTGCTGCAAAGTGCTGCATATACAGTTTGTACGTAACTGTCTGATTTGTATGTCTTCAAATCAGTTTGACTCATGAACAAACTAATTGTGGGACCATTGCTCCCAAAGCACAAGAGGAATGTATTGCAAATGCAATGTTAAGTGATATGTTTAGTGATATACAGCTGCTGGACAGGCGCTCACCCTTGAACGGCGCTTGACTTTCCCGTTCTTCTTGGCCTGACTCAAGCTTCTGTACAGCTTTGCCGGCATGGTGGCGTGACTCAGCACGGCATTGGGCGGCTGCAGCATGTCTGCAAGCCTCTTCTTCACGCGCCACTGTTTCTGCTGGGCCAGCACCTCTGCCCTTTCAGCTTCTGTGGCTTGGGTCAGGAAGATGGGGGTGCGTGCCTTGAAAGTTTTGGCGGCATGGCGTAGGTTTGAATCATTTGCTTGGTGCGCCAACACTGTCATTGCATATGGCATGGGGAAGCTGCCTACAGCAGTTCCACTCAGCGCTCACATGCAAAACATGACTCAGACGTGCTGCTTGTCGACAGACAGAGGAGATATGCGTCCGTCCGGTGCAGACCAACAACAGACATGACTGACCTCAGCTTAGCTGTTGTACACGTCAAGGTAACTACGTTTGCAATGCCTTTTGTCATGTGCAAGAAGCTTGCCTTAGTAATCTGCAACAGCAGAATGCAGCTGGTTTTGATCCTGGTTTGCAAATTGTCCCGGCAGGGCAAGGAAGTGGGGTGGGACCGAGGAGACGATTTGGCGGGAAACAAGCAGACAAATTTGGCGGGAAAAGAGCAGACAAACTCAGGGAAGGGAAGGTGTGGAAGCATTGGCATTGGCATAAAGTCAGGCAGTATGCACAGTGCAAGCATGTACCTTGCTTGTGTTTTCTCTTGGGCATCTGGCCCAGCTCAAAGCGCAGCAGGATGAGGCCGGTGGCCGTCAGCCCCAACAGCAAAACCAGCAGGCTCACAGCACTGCCACTGCTGCCACCGCTGCCACCATCACCTCCCTCATTGCTGCCACCGCCACCGCTGCCACCGCCACCGCTGCCACCGCCACCGCTGCCACCGCCACCGCTGCCGCTACCACTGCCTGCAACAGCAAAACGAGGACGTCACATGTACTAGTCAGCCTGCCCATTTAAATGAACACCATTGCCAGATGCCTATACTAAAACAACTGGGCTATTGGCAATGCGGTGGCTTTGCTTGCAGCAGGAGCAGTAACTTGACAGAACGCGCATCAAAGCACAGGGAGCCACAAACATATTTCATCTTGTGACTTATTGGACGCAAGCCGGCGTACCCTACAGTGTTGACAAGATCAGCAGCACGTGACACATTGAGTGTGCACCAGAGCCTGTCAACTCATGCCAACATAATCACGGCAAAAACAAGCTTGGCAAGGGATCACACCTGAGCCGCCATTGCCTGCTGTGGAGACGCCGCCAGTGCCCCCTGCCATAGCCAAGGCAGGCTCTTGTCTGGTGGGAGTATTGCTTCTGGGTTGAGGGGAGAGCATGTCACTCCAGGCTGTTGCCGGCGTCTGAGCTGAACCTCCAGCCAGCCTGCATGTGTCGTCAGTGTTATGTATGAAGAAGCTTCAATACAGCAGTTTGGAGCCACAATGGTGGTTCATGTGACAAGTACTGTGTATGCCAGAAGGTTTTGCACGTGGGGACAATTTACAATATGTTGCCTTCAGTCCAGTCCACATATACTGGTAACAGCATTCAGAACATACTACAAACCTTGCTGCTGTTACCTGAGACTGGTAACAGCCACTACAAACATTTGTCATTGTGCTCACAGAGAATTGTCAGAAGATGTCTGCAGGAGTATAGTCAAGTCAAGGTGAGAAAACACTAGTATTAGCCTACCCAGTCTTCCATGAGCTGCTGCGCTCCTGCTTGCTCCGCTTCCAGCCCTCTTCTGCCGACCCCTCACCAGCCCTAGGGCTGCCTGAAGATGCCCCAGGGCTGTTTAGTGAAGCCCTAGCCGTGCTGGAAGATGCCTGGCCCATGTTGCGCTCTGCACCAGACCGGTCTGGTGTGGCCTCAGCCTCGTCTGAAGAAGCTCCAGGCTGGTTTGGCATAGCCCCAGGCTGCTTTGGTGCAGCCCCAGGCTTGCCAACTGCCCTGCTGAGGGCTTCTGAGGCAGCAACCACATTGCTGCTCACTGTCTTGCCAGTGTTGGTTTCAGCAGGGGCAGCACTAGCAGGGACAATCTCCATTCCGCCTGTTGCCCTGCCAGCAGCATCTAAAGCTGGTCTCCTCACATACGTCATAGTCACACCCTCTGACTGTGGAGTTACAGGTGCAGAAGATGCTGAGCTCAGATGCTCTGTGGTCTGCCCTGCAGACTTGTCAGCTGAGGAGCCTATTGCAGCTGCTGTTGCTGGCTGCTGAGGCATTGGCTTGTGCAAAGGAACAGGGCTGTTGCGGGCTTGCCCTGTGACAGTTGCTGCAGCCCAGATGGCAGTTTTCCTCTCAACAGTGCTGGGTACAGGAGAGGCAGTTGCCTTGTCAGCTGCCTGTTTGGATGGAGTAGTCACCACTGCTCTGCCAGCTGCCTCAGTAGCTGCTGGTCCATCAGCTGCCTTATCATCAGAGACTGCAGCGCTAGGGGCAGGGGGTGAGCCTTGTGCCCCACCAGCAGGGCTGACATCTAGGGCAGATGCAGAACTGCCTGCAGTGCTGGCAAGGCTGCTTGAAGAGCCCCTTGAAGCTGTCTTCATGGAAGAGGAAGAAGGAGGGGTGGCAGAGGCAGGACTTTCTGTTGAAGAAGTGCCTGCTTTGCCTGACGAAGAGGAGGAACGGGCTGCAGTGCCAGCAGGGCTTCTTGAAGGAGGAGAAGAAGAAGAGCGGGCTGCAGTACCAGCTGACCCTGATGGAGAAGAGCTGGCTGCTGTGTCAGTATAGTGGCGTGAAGATGAGGCATGGGGTGGTGAAGTTGGAGAAGAAGTGTCTGCATCGTTGACACTCCTGCTTGTAGGACTGATGGCTGCAGCCCTGGATGACGACGAAGAAGAGGAAGACAATGTCCCAGAGGCAGCTGCACCAGCAGGTCTGTCTGCAGGGCTGCTTGAAGAAGCCCTTGCCTCAGACGATGCATCAGCCTGCCTTACATGGACAGACTCTGATGGGCCCCCCTTGTGTTGGCCTCCCTGGACAGCAGACTTCTCTCCCATCACAGTAGGCAGGCTTTCGCCGTTGGTGCCAATTTGCCCTTTGGGAGAGGCACAAGCAGAGGGCAACGGGGGGGTCGCAGTGGGAGGATGCTCTGCCCCCCCTTCTTCTGAGGCTCTAGCTTGTGCACTAGATCCTGATTTGTGGCCCTGTCATGCCAGAAGAGGTATCTCAGCAAGATTGCACTTTGTGGATTTCCAGGTTAGATTGCCGGTTTGGTCTAGATGCAGCCAGACATGCACTCAACATAGTCTCTGTAAGATCCAGAGTGCCACAATGCAAAGTGTATCAGAAAGAGATGTAACCAAGCAAGTGGGCAAGTATACAGCCATATGTTGATGATGTCCATCATGATCTTGTCTAAAGAACAGTAGCAGAGTCAATGGAGTGAAACAAACTGACCCAGTCCTTACCCAAGCCATCGTGCAGCAAATACTATCACACAGCACACTCACGTGATTCATCACTCAATCATCATACAGAGAGCTACTCAGACACCCGACCGTAGGGAAAGACAGGTATTCAACAAATGATTGAGTGAACGGACACTCCCACAACTCAGAAGGCTTGTTGAAAGAATAGTGGGCAAGAGGCAAAAGGAAGGAAGAGGCAAAGACGCTCACCTTGAAAGTGGCCAGGACCATGGTGGCAACAATGCCAGCCAGAACCAAGCTCATGGCTTCATGCCTGATCTCCTGCTTCACATGCCTCTTTGCAGGACTGGACAGCAAGGCTGGCGCTGGCCGGCTGGCCACCAATCTCATGGCTGCACACACGTTGCACAGTCCTAATTTAGGTTCACAGTCAACCCACATGGACAACTTTTGTTAGAATGGCAGGACAGCAAGGCTTGTACTGACTGGTCACCAACCTCACTGCTGCATTACACATTGTGAGTAAATTGGGTCAAACAACAGACAAAATAGCCCATTGAGGAGTCGTTTGGTGCATTTGAGTCAAGATGGGTACAGTTGACATAGCCAGACAAGCCTGCTGGTACAGTCATGCTGGCGACACAAAGCAAAAAGCATTTGTGACAACTCGCTCAGCGGCAGACATGTCATCAGATTAAGAGCAGAAATGATGTGTGCTATCTGCTGGACCTGATGCAAGCTTTGATTACATCTGCATGCAACTACTTGAGATAATAGTTCGCATACCTACAGCAGGTCTGTCAGGTAATCCACCAATCATGCTGCGGCACTGCAGTCTGATAGGCACAAAATGCATCACTGATGCATGCACACTTGACTCATGCAGCATTGAACAGCATCATTTACAGCATCATTTATAGCATCACTAGAGGTCAGCACTTCTTGCTATTCGGCCCAGGACCTTAGGCTCTTTTTTGAGCAACTCCCACCAGCTTGCTTTTATCGCACACCACATACACCTGTGCTTTCAAGCCAGGATGTCTGATGAGTCACAACTGGCTCCACACCCCAGACTGTAAGGTATTAAATGAAAATGAACTCAGCAGAGTATGTTGTCATACCTGACTTCAGCACAGAGGGGTTGACATCATCATGACTTCTGTTCAGGGTGGAGACCAGGTCAGTGGCAGTCAAGCCCACTCCATTGAGGTTGGCAGTCCATGCGTGGTCATGATACATGCCATGCGCCCTTGCAGGCAAGACACCTCTTGTAGGTGGTGCCTGAGGCAAGATCCTGGATCCCCAAGAAGGTCGCAGAGGGGGTCCAGCTGAACCAAAGGGTTCCTGTGGAGTGGTCATGGATGGACAGCTCGCTCTGAAGCTGCTTCTGACTGCTAGACCCAGGGATCTTGGATAGCGGAGAGGTCCTGATGACCTGGTCATCCATAGTGGGCGACTGCTTTGATAGCGCCCAAAGCCCTACAGACAGCCATTGGACGCGTAAAAAGAGCTCGTTAGTATCATACTTGTGGTGATTGTGTCCTCCTAAGTATCTGTGCGCAGTTGCCTTTTGAATTGACGCAGCAGCAAAATACAGAATGTCCACAGGTGAACCACGTTAACAGAGTAGAGAAGTGGCTTACCGCAATCCTCAGACGGATGCATGATCTGCTAGGGAAGAGTGCACAACCTGATGCTGTCATCCGGCAAGTAAGCCGCATTATCGTGGACAACTATGGGCTACATCGAGCGTTACTTTGTGCCGACGTCTGTCGAGAAGCGTTTTCTACGAAACAATGTATCAAGTCAGAGCTACTGTTAGTGCTACAGCACATGTTTGCGACTGTGGCACAGCACTCGAGCTTCCGCAGGTCGAGCGAGACAACACAACTTAAAGCTACTATGGAGTATACCTGGTAATTGCTGTAGTCTGGGCTCTTGTCAACGTGCAAGTCGGTTGCACCTACGATGAAGACGACTCTGCCCTTCCAGCTGAGCGCGGAGAGCCTACGGTCTGCACAAATGCGGAGTAAGAAGCTCCGTGACCTATCGACAGGGCGGTGCCCCGCATAGGGCGTCTTGCAGAGCCTGAGGGCGCTTCGACAACAGACGGACTCAGCGACAAGTAGCTCGTTGGCCAAGTTTAATGCAAGAATCTTCGCACACAACGACAGATCCCGGGTGCAAAACCCAAAAACTTGACAACACAGAGTATTGTGTTGGTCACATTGCTGAGTCTTAGCCAGAGTCTATAAATGTCGTGAAAGTATTCGCGTCTCGTTGTTAAAGTGTTTCGAGTGAACTGGCAGCAAACGCTTGGAATCGTGACAGCTGCGGTTTATCGATCGAATTGGTGTACTCCATATGGTGATAGCGTGCTAGTTTTTCTATCCGTGACGTGAGGCGTCATGACTCCCGAGCCTATTGAGTCAACGTTCTTCAAGGCGCCTGTTGTTGCTGTCCATCAGTCTGTGCTCCATGCGACGAACAACGTGTTTGGTATGATGGGATGGGTGGCGTCTCGCGGTCCATCACTGTTGCCCTTTTCCTTCTGGAAAGCCAACAGTGCAGACGAGCTTCAGCTTAAACAGGAATATGTTTGTGTGGAGGTCAAGTTCCTTTCTGGTGCGGAAGTCAAGCTGCGCGTTGTGAGTTTCGGAAATCTCACAACAAGGGAACCGCTGCATCATGCAAGAGATGTACCTGCATGTCTTATTGTCTGCCAGCATGTCTCCTACAAACTGTGAAGCCTTTAACATGTGCTCAGCACAACGTGGCAGTATCAATGCATTTGTACCATACCTCAATGTGTCATGTGTCTTGCCACCTGCCAACTGTACATTTGCGTCTAGCGTCAATACTCAGCAGCTGCTTGCACTCAAGCAGGCAGGTCAAGTTGCATCACTGAGTTGCTTAGACAACGTGTGTGCTGTTTTCATGGCATAACCATAGCTCGGCTTTTTTCATGTCATGAGCAAATTAAAGGTCTGTGCGCATGCAGGAGTGCCATGAGCAGTTGATCAGCATGTCAGAGCTTGTGAGCCTTCAGACAGGACTCAGCCCAGACCGGCAGATCTTTGTGGTCTCTGAAAACAAGCGCAGATTCAGAGGGTATGGCGCTGCAGCACGAGACCTGGC
>JAABUH010002605.1_pt1 | contig 17004 bp, 11 predicted proteins | sample 5559121 | NCBI WGS metagenome assembly JAABUH01 (sample SAMN10711871, study PRJNA513364) | rock metagenome | isolation source: Antarctica rocks | place: Antarctica: Victoria Land, Battleship Promontory nord | collected 2015-12-28
CGCCTTTCAATAAGGGCACCTGAGATGCAGGAACGCGAAAATGAATGGCTACGCGCGTGCCAATTGACCCACTAGGTCAACTTACTCATCCATTGGCCGGGTCCATCTCGTCCTTGTCCTTATCGTCTTTCACTTTTGGTTTGATTATATGCCCCTTTTTGTCCTTCTCCACGGGCGGGGGCAGAAGCTCGATGGCGGGGAATTGTGTGCCGTTGGGGTGGAACGGAACCCGGCTGAGGCAGAAGGCGTCAATGGCAAGAGTGTAGCGGCCATCGCGCGGGCCGGTGACGGTGACTGTCAGTGTGTGCCGGCCACGGCTGAGGCTGACGTCGCCAAGCCGGCGCCAGAGGAACTTTCCGGCGTACAGATCGCCTTCGGTCGGCGCATCCTCGGCGGGATTTGCGCCGCCGCCGTCCAGAGTGTAGGTGAACGGCGCCGAGTCGCGCGGCGGGCTGCCAGCCATCCATAGGGCGTAGGAGCCGGCGGAATTGGCGGAGAACGTGTACTCGGCTCGGTAGCCGCCGGCATCACCCGTGGACGACTGCGGCTGGCGGCCGGTGTCCAGGGACAGATAGGAGCCGCCCGATGCCTCCGAGTCGGAAATGAGCGCGTCGAACGTGTGGGACGACGCCTCCTCGCCTTCAAGCCAGAAGAACGGCTGCAAGGTCTGAGTCATGTCGGCAACCAGGTGGGCAAAAGCGTTGTAACGCAAGTCGGAGTCCCGTGCCGTGGTAGGGATGGTGTTCCGAATCTGGAACAGCCGATCCGCATACAGCTCAGTCGCCAGTCCCTGGTCTTTCGCCAGCTTGAGCAGGCGCGTTGCCTCTTTGTCGGCGGCGTCCGCTGCATCCGCGGGCAGCGGGAGCGCCCCCACATGGCTGATGACGATGGGGTCCGCGCCCACCGGCACGGTCCAGGCGCCCTTCTTTTTTTCCACCTTTAGGGGCAGGCCGGCAGCGTCGGTGATGACGACGAGCGAGTCTTTGGGGAACGGGAAACTGGCCTGTGTCTGCGCCCCGTGCGGCGACCAGACGACGAAGCGTGACCGCCCGCCGTCGGGGTCAGCCAGCTTATACGCCCGCAGCAACGGGCCGAGCGAGAGCGCGTCGCCGCGCCCGAACAGCGCGCCTGCGCGGTAGGAGGGCAACCACCAGACTCCATTGGGCAAGCGGCGCAGGCCGATCTGGAGTCCCGGCACCCCAGCGGGGTACGGCAGGATGCGCGTCGGACTGGTCAGTTCCTGCGCCTGGAACGAGAGCGCCGCCCCGTACTGGCCCAGCCGGCGCGCATCCTCCGCTGTGGCGGCGGGGGCGAAGAAGCCACGCACCCCGGCTCCTTTCAGCACGTCCCAGTCTGCGTTGGCCGTGGCCGGGAGCGAGCCGCCGGATTGGGCGGCGATGAGCCAGGTCGTCTTCGGCGTTTCTTCGGCCTGCGCGAAAGCATACGCGCCCGCCGCCGTGTCGAGGACGCTCAACCCGTCGAACCCACCGGACGTCTGCGTGTTGCTGAACAGGGCGCTGCGCCCGCCCCAGCCGTAGACGACGGGGACATCGGCGACGCCTTTCTTCAAAACACCCGCCAGCGCGTTCATGTAGCCGCGCACGGATTCGAGCCGGAACTGGCGCAGGTCGTCCCAGACATGGCCGCCGAGCGGGTGGTTCAAGACTTGATATGGGACCTTCTTGACAGGGTCAAAGACGTAAGGCGCCCCCTTGCCGCCGGACCAGAGCGGCAGGCAGCGGGCGGCGGTGGCGAAGTCCGGCAGGTCTTTGTCCTTGATGCCCCACCCCCGGTTGAGGTCGTCTACGTTGTGGTTGTATTTCTTGTTCAGCCATGCCTCGAAGTCCAGCCGGTAACCGTCCGTCGTTGGGACGACGTTCTCGACCTCGCCGCCGAACCCGATCCCATCGCTGATCGGGTCCAGGAAGAACCGGAACCCCGGTCCCAGGTGGACGCGGCTGAAGAACCCCAGCAGGCGGTCGCGGTACTCGTCATAGCCCTGCCACAAGTCCGGCAGCTTGCTTTCAGGCGTACCAGCCAGATACAGCCGCTGGGGATACAGCAGCAGGACGTCGTCCGTGACCAGACTCTTGAGCGTTACCTGCGCCGTCTCGCCGTCCGTGATCTGGGCCGCGCCGCTGTCCTCGATCTCGCCGCCTTTGGGGGCGACCAGCACATAGAAGGCATCCGCCAAGCCGGGGATGTGGCGGAAGCGGGTCGGCCCCGCCGCCGAGGGCGACGGATTACGGTAGACGGCAGGCTTGACGACATACCCGATCAGCGGGTCGTGGGGAAAGTCCGCGATCCGCAGTCCGTAGTGGAAGCTGTTCGCGTCCAGATAATCCAGGACGCGCTGCGCCGCCGCCGGGGACACATGCGTCAGCCCCTTCGCCCCCGCCGACAGCACTAGGTCATGCACGCCGCCCTTGCCCAGCAGGTCCAGAGCCGCTTTGTCCTTAGCCCAATCCTCCTCGCCGCCTTTCCCCGTCCACGACAGCGGGATAAAGACCGCCCCGACCGGCAGATACGCCTGCCCCTCCCAGGTCAGCCCATGCGCCTGCCCGATGCTCCACGGGTGGCTGCCCCCGCGCGCGTCCTGATACGTCCCGCCCGACTCCGGCTTCAGCAGGATCGGCGGCGGAGCCGGCGGCGGGATGGCGACTTTGGCGGCTCGCGCCGGGGGCGGCAAAACCGCCAGTGTGAGGAATAGGAGAGGCAGGTATTTCATAGGGTTACAGCGCTGTGAGCGGACGGGTCTCGGAGCGAAAGCGAGACGGGGAGGAACCAGACCGGAAAGGAACCGGACCGAAGAAGAGAAGGAGGGCGAACACAAGGTTCGCCCTTACGGGAACGGATTGTAGGGCGCGAACCTTGTGTTCGCCCTGTAGAAGAAAACCAACGCGCATACTGTCCTTTACTCGCGCCCGCGCCCCTCAAAATCTTGCAGAATGTTTTCGGGCAACGGCGCATCAAAATCATCCGGCACGACGAATTCGCCTGCCGCAAGGCCAAAGGGCCGAGGTGAGGCAACCACACCTTTTTCGGCAGGCGCGACCGACTTGATCTCGGCAATAGGCTGACCATACTGCGTTATCAGCCAAGTCTCCCCTGACTGCATTCTCTGTAGGAAACCAGTGAAGTCGCCCTGAATTTCGTCAATGCTGACAGTGTTCATGCTCTGATTGTAGCACACCTGCGGTGGGGCTGACACAGAATGGGTATTCGTCAAGGACGCAACGCACCCCGGCTTGAAGAACAGTGCGGATGGTCCGCGTCGGCACCGTGCATTAAACTATGGAAGATGGCTGGGCTGTCTCTCTATTAAAGATATGGCGACTGTTGTTCGTTCTAAAGTTATTCGCTGCATTGACGCCATCCTTTAGCCAATGCAAGGCCCACAACCACTAATCCAAGTCCACACATAAACACAGAATATTCTTCTCTAAAACCGTTCGCTTCTGGATAGTCTTCAGTAATTGTATCGTATCCATAGGCGCTGACAAGCACGATTTTACCCTTCCAGCTTTTGACTCTCACGGTATCGCCGATATGAGATCTATCCCAAAGTAAAAGTCCAATAAGCGATACCACTTGTGTCCCGCCGCTCACCGAGCGAAGTGTCAAATAGTAATCGTCTCGGCTCTTGGTATTGTGGTAAGACCGTTTGCCCATTACCTTCATAGAAACACGAATGCATGGCGGTAATGAACTGGATGGCGACGAAGTTGATGTACAATTTGGGGCTTCGTGGTACTCACGATTTAAAGCCTGTCCCTGAAAATGTGAGTAACACCCCCAGATGAAACCACCCAACATGAAAATAAACAGTGGACTTGCCTGAAAAAGCATTCTTATCCTCTGTTTTGTCAGAGATGGACTGTTAGCAGACAGCTGAGGTTTATTATCGGTATCCATCGTTTTCCTGGCTTCCGCTAGGATTCACCTCGCCCAGCAGTCCAACCGAGCATCTGCGGCAGAACGTGGATAGTAGCAGCTTACGCCGCCTACCTAGCCTTCCCATTACATCCGCTCCGGGGCGGAGAGGCCGAGGAGGGATAGGACGTTGCGGAGGACGGTCTGGGTGGCGTGGACCAGGACCAGGCGGGCCTTCAGGGTTTCCGGGTCGTCGCAGACCACGCGCAGGGCGGGGGTGCGGTTGCCGGCGTCGTAGAAGGAGTGGAAGACGGCGGCCAGGTCGCGGGCGTACTGGACGATCCGCTGGGGGGCGTACTCGGACGCGGCCAGGGCGACCTCGGCAGGAAGCTCGCTCAGTTTCTTGATCAGGTCGGTCTCGGTCTCCTCGGTCAGCCGGGACAGGTCGGCGTCCCCGGCAGCGGGCACGGACGCCCCTTTCTCCTCGCGCGCCTTGTCAATGGCCTGGACGATCCGGGCGTGGGCATACTGGACGTAGTAGACGGGATTGTCCTTCTCGGTCTTCCGGGCCAGGTCCACGTCAATTTCGAGGGCGCTGTGGGGAGAGCGCATCAGGAAGAAGAACCGGGCGGCGTCCTTCCCGATCTCGTCAATGAGGTCAGCCTTCAGCTCTAAAATGTTGCCCTTGCGCTTGGACGACTGGACGACCTCGCCGTCCTTGACGATGCTGACAAGCTGATACAGCAGAACGTCCAGCCGGGCCGGGTCGTAACCCAGAGCGGCAACGCTGGCCTTGGTGCGGGCGACATAACCTGCGTGGTCCGCGCCCCAGACGTTGATGGCCTTGTCGAAGCCCCGATCAAATTTGTCTTTGTGGTAGGCCACGTCCCCGGCGATGTAGGTCGGTGTGCCGTCGGCCCGCATCAGGACGCGGTCCTTGTCGTCGCCGAACTCGGTCGCCTTCAGCCACACCGCGCCGTCTTTTTCGTAGGTGTAGCCGCGCTCCTTCAAGGTCTCGATAGCAGCGGCGACCTGTCCGCCGGCGTGCAGGGTCGCCTCGCTGAACCAGGTGTCGAACGTGACCCCAAACGCCGCTAGATCGGCTTTTTGCTGGGCGATCATGCCCGCCTCGGAAAGATCACGGAAAGTCCGCGTCGTCTGCGGGTCGTCAATATCGGCATTGACAAAAGCGTCGCCGTGCTTCGCCAGGACTTCGCGCGCCACGTCCAGGACATAGTCGCCCCGGTACATCTCCTCCCATTCTTCGCCCGGATGCCCCAGCAGTTCCCGGTAGCGGAAGAAAACGGACCGCCCGAAGTTGTTCATCTGAACGGAATTGAGCGCATCGTTGATGTAATACTCGCGCGAGACACTATTGCCTGTGGCGGCCAGCAGGGAGCAGAGCGTGTCGCCGATGGCGGCGTTGCGGCCCCCAGCGACAGTGATCGGGCCATTGGGATTGGTGGAGACGAACTCGACGACGATCTTTTTGCCCCCGCCCGTGTCCGAGCGCCCAAAGTTCTCGCCCTGCGCCTCGACGCGGTGGAGGATGTCGCCCAGCCAGTCGGGCCGCAGGCGCAGGTTGATGAAGCCCGGCCCGGCGATCTCCGCCCCGGCAATCAGCGAGTCGTCGCCGATGGGCAAGTGGCTGACGATGCGCGCCGCCACATCGCGCGGCGGCATTCCGACGGCGCGGGCCAGGCCCAGCGCGACGCCCGTCGCCCAGTCGCCGTGCGCCTTTTGCTTGGGCATCTCCAGCGTGACATCCGGGATCGTTTCGAGCGCCAGGTCGCCGCTCGTCTTCGCGGCTTCCAATGCCTGCGTGATGATTTCCGCCAGTTGTTCCTTGATCATAACGTTTCCTAAGAGTCCTACTCGACCCAGCGCGCCAGCCCCGGCCAAACCTTCTCCAGCAGACTCACCAAGCCGAACACCGCAAAATAGCCCAGCAGGAGCTGCCCAACACCCATCGCCCAGAGCCGGCGCCCAAACGCGAAGCGCGGCGGCCTTCCCTGTTCCATCCGCTGCCGACGGCGCGACAGCACCTCTTCGGCGGCGCGGATCGCACCGGCGATCTGGGCATCCGTGGCCGGTCGAGTCGCGAACCACTGCTGAAACCAGCCGCCAACGCGCCGCCAAAGGAGCAGCGTGACCGGCCCGGCCAGCATCGCCGCCAGCGAGACCGCGTCCAGCAGGGGCCAGCCGCCCGCCTGGGCAGCGCAGAAAACGGCAAGAAACGTCAGCAGGAACAGGGTGAAGCCGACGAACAGGTTCGTCCCGCAGCGCGGATGGACGCGGGGCATGGCCCGGACGCAGTTCGGCACGAGCGGGGCTGTGCGCTCGATGCAGTGGACCACCTGATGCTCCGCCGCGTGAGTCCCGGACATCGGGAGTAGCCGCAGCAGCCCAAAGACGAACGGCAGCGGCAGCCAGGGCGAGACCGCCGACAGCCACAGTTGCAGGCCGAGCGGCAGCCGCATCTCCCAGGAGCTGAGGCCGGCCAGGTGAGCCGCCGCCTCGCGCGCCAGGCCGTGGGTCAGCGCCTGCGCCAGCAGGACCAGCCCACTCATCGTCACGCCGGTCAGAAACAGCCCCCAGGAGCCTGCCCCCCCGGAGGAGACGCCGTCATGCAGGTACACACCCAGGGGCGTCGCCATACCGCCCAAGCGCGGCGGCTCCTGCCGCGATAGCAGGGCCAGCACCCGGCCCGTCTTGGGGTCCACGATGGGGAGCGTGGGCGACTGCGACAGGTGAAGCGTTTCCAGCGCGTCGCGCAGGCGGGTCTCAGGGGTCACGAGGCAATCACCGGCGGCGCGTTGTCTTGCATCATTTCACTATACCAAAGCGCCGGTCAAAAGTCAACCGGCAGGCGGCGGTAAACTCCGGCAAGATTACCTGTAAAAGTACCCTAAAGAACCGGCGCGCGCGCCCCATAATAAAAGTGTACGCAGCAGGAAGTCCCGACGGCCCCGCCGAGACAAGCGGATCACACGGAATGTGATCCGTGTTTAGCCCGCCTCCAACGTCCCGGCGAGGAAACCGGCCTTCCCGGCCCGTACTACATCACTGGCAGGAAGCCAACGACCCAACACGCCGTCCCCGATTGTCATTTCGGGGACATCAAGGAAGAAAAACATGTCCACGCGCATCAACACCAACACGACCGCCTCCGAGGCAGCCCGCAACCTGAGCCTCAACAGCGATGCCGTCAGCAAGAACATCCAGCGCCTGTCCTCCGGCCTCCGCATCAACTCCGCCGCCGACGACGCCGCCGGCCTGGTCATCTCGGAGAGCCTGCGCGCTCAGTCCAGCGGTCTCCAGCAGGCGACCCGCAACACCAACGACGCCATCAACGTGGTGAAGACGGCGGAAGGTGCCCTGAACGAAGTCCACTCGCTGCTGATCAACATCCGCCAATTGGCCGTCCACGCCGCGAACGTCGGCGTCAACGATCCGACGGCACTCAAGGCCGACCAGGACGCCATCGCGCAGGCTGTGTCCAGCATCAACCGCATCGCCGGCACCACGCAGTTCAACAACAAGAACCTGCTGGACGGCTCGGCCTCCTCGGCCTCGGCGGCCGTCACCGGCGGGACCGCCTCCATCCAGGCCGCCAGCGGCAAGACCCTCGGCATCGTCTCCCAGGCCGCCGGCTATGGCGCCACGGCGATTGCCAGCGGCAACGTCACGTCCACGGCGGCGGTGGCGGAGTCTGACACGGCGACGTTCGGCGCCGCTCCGGGCGCCGGCACCTTCGGCGGCAGCTTCACGGTGGAAGGCAAAGCGGTCAACCTGAGCGGCACGACCAACACGCTGGCCCAGGTCGCCACGGCGATCCAGCAGCAGACGGGCCTCAACTACGCGGTCACCCAGACCGCTGGCGCCGTCACCTTCACCAACCAGGTCGCTGGTGTGTCCGGGGGCACGACCAGCTTCGCCGGCCTGACCAGCTCGACCGCCGCGACGGGCGTGCCGACGACCGCAAATGCGACGGCGGGCGCTAATGGCTCCCTGACCGTCAACGGCCAGACCAGCGACACGGTGAGCGCGGACGGCAAGACGTTCAGCTTCACCACAGGCGGCCTCAAGGGACTGTCCCTGGCGACCAGCTCCGCCCTGGGCGGCACTCTGGGCACCTTCAGCGCGACCGCCGATAAGGCCGTCGCCGGCCAGGACTTGCAGTTCCAGATCGGAGCGAACGCCGGCCAGGCGATCAACGTCTCCATCGGCAGCCAGAAGGCCAACGCACTGGGCAGCGTCGGCGGCTTCAACCTGGGCGACCTCGCGGCCGGCGGCGCACTGAACGTGGCGGACCCGACGGGCGCCGGACAGCAGAACGCCCTGAAGGTCGTGGACCAGGCGATCTCCGACATCTCCGCGACCCGCGAGAAGCTGGGCGCGATCCAGAGCAACGTCCTCGAGTCGAACGTCCGCCGGTTGGGGACCGCGCAACAGAACACGGACGCCGCCGACAGCACGATCCGCGACACGGACCTGTCCTCGGAGATCGTCAACTTCACCAAGAACCAGATCCTGGTCCAAGCCGGCACGTCCGCGCTGGCCCAGGCCAATCAGGCCCCGCAGGCGATCCTGAAGCTGCTCCAGTAATTCTGGCGCTTCGGCTCCGTCTCCGCTCCCAAGGGGGCCGCTCCGGCGGCCCCCTTTTTTGGCGGGCGGCCTGTCTACAGAAAGCGGCAACGTCTGCCGATACTGAGAGTAACGCAGGAGAGACACCGACATGACTACCACCGTCGCCAACTTTTCCGGCCTGGCGTCCGGCATAGACACTTCCAGTATCATCACCCAACTCACCACGGTCGCACAGAAGCCGATCAAGCTGCTCCAGGGCAAGGATGATGATTACAATGGGCAGTTAGCCTCCTGGCAGCAGTTCAACGCCAGCCTGTCGTCGCTGCAAAGCGCCGCCAGTGCCCTGAACTCGCCGGCCACGTTCAGCGCGGCCACGGCGACGTCCTCGAACACCGCCGTCGCCAGCATCACGACGCTGCCGGGCGCCGCCCTCGGCAGTCACAGCCTCACCGTGACGCAGCTCGCGCAGGCGCAGAAGGTCGTCTCCGGCTCGGTCGCCAGCGGCAGCACCGCACTGGGCCAGTCCGGCAGCTTCACCCTCAACGGCAGAACGGTTTCCGTCAGCAGCACGGATGCCCTGACCGACATCTCCGTGAAGATCAATGCCGCCCAGGCGGGCGTCTCCGCCACCGTCGTGAACGTCGGCCCCGGCGACTTCCGGCTCACGCTGACGAGCAACCAGACCGGCACGGCGAACACCATCGCGGCCTCGGACACCACCGGCGGTATCCTGAGCGGCCTGGGGGTACTCAGCGGCGGTTCCTCAAGCATCCGCCAGAGCCTGAGCGGCACGCAGAACGGCAAGACTCTGAGTGGCGCCGCTTCGCTGACGCTGGGCAGCGCGACACAGGCAGTCGGCACCCTGCTCGGCATCGCGGCGGGCCGTGCGCCCGTCGGTTCCTTCCAGATCTCGAACGGGGCGGGCGCGTCAGCGATTGTCCCACCCCCAGGCGGGACACTGGACCTGAACACCGCCTCGCTCGCCGACGTGGCGAACGCCATCAACCAGGCGGGCGTTCCGGGTATCTCCGCCGAGGTCGTCACCCTCCCCGACGTCAACGGCAATCTGTACCGGATCCACCAGCTCCAGATCGTCGACAGCAGCACGACCACTGCCACCCCCAGCACAGCCACAGCGACGGGCAACTCACTGCTCGCCTCGGACACGTTCTCGGGCACGTTGAACGTCAACGGCCAGGCCGTTTCGCTGACCGGGAACACGACCACGCTGGCCCAACTCAACACCGCCCTCCAGGCGACGACCGGCAACACCGGCGTCACGGCCACCGTCAGCGGCGGGGCGCTAGTGCTGACAGACCCCGCCGGAAACCCGATCACGGCTACGACCACGGGCCTGCACAACTGGACTGGGGGGACGCTGGACCGTGGGGCCTTGGGAGCGGCCGCGATCACGAACGGAAGCCCCTCGGCCCCAGCCCAACTGGCGTTCACCGACCCCAGCGGCCTGCTGGGCACACTGGGCGTCCTGCAAAACTCTTTCACAAGAACAGTGACCACGGCTCAGGATGCCAAGTTCAACCTGGACGGCCTGGACGTGACCCGCTCCTCAAACACGGTGGGCGACATCATCCCCGGTGCGGCAATCAAGCTTCTTTCCGGCACGCCTACAGTCCCCGGCACCACCAGTCTCAGCGTCTCGCAGAACAGCGACACCATCGTGCAGGCCGTCAGCGCTTTTGCCGGCGCCTACAATGCTATCCAGGACTTCATAGCGACCCAGAACAAATTCACGCCCCCGACCGACACCAAGGCAGGCGTCACCGGCACCAGCTCGCCGCTGTTCGGCGACACGACCCTGACCCAGATTCAGAACCAGCTCTCACAGTCGCTCACAGCGGTCCCCGGCAAGACGACGCTGGAGTCGATCGGCGTGACGCTCGACCAGAACGGGCACCTGAACGTAAACTCGGGCGCGCTGACGCAGGCGCTGCAAACGAACCCTCAGAGCGTCGCGAACCTTTTCAGCACGTCAGGGGCGGCGGACAGCAGCGACATCCAGTTCGTCGCCGCTGGCTCCAAAACCGCCTCGACTTCGGGCGCGGGCTACGCCGTCGCCGTCACGCAGCCGGCCACGCAGAGCGCCGGCACGGCCGGGACGGCCGGGACAGGTCCCAGCAGCGCACCAGAGACGCTGACGTTCGCCGGGGCACTGCTGCCGGCCGGGGTCAAGCTGACCCTGCCGACCGGCAGCACCTTGTCGGACACGGTCCGCCTGATCAACAACACGAGCAGCCTGAGCAGCCAGGTCTATGCCCGCATCGACTCCGGAAACCACCTCGTCATCGCTTCCAACAGGTATGGGTCTACGACCGGCTTCTCCGTCAGCTCGGACAGCGCCGCGACGGGGACAAACTCCGGCATCGGCCCGACGCTGACCGTACAGTACGGTGCGAACGTACAGGGCACGATCAACGGCGAGCCGGCGACGGGGACCGGGCGCACTCTGACCGGGAACGCCGGGAACGCCCACACGGAGGGCTTGCAGCTTCTGGTGACGGCCACGGCGGCTTCCCCAGCGGGCGGCATCACCGGCCACGCGGCCGTCACGCACGGAATCGCCGACAGCCTGGGCGGGACCCTGACTCAGATCCTGGACCCGATCAACGGCGCTGTCATCGGCGCGGAGAAGAGCCTGAACGCGCAGATCACCGACACGCAGGACCAGATCCAGAAGATTCAAAATCAGGTCAGCACTTACCAGGACTATTTGACCCAGTTGTTCAGCCAGATGGAGACCCGAGTCAGCGCATTGCAGTCTCAGGGGAGCGCGTTCGCCTCCGCAATCGGCAGCACCATTAATAACTCGAAGAAGTAACCCACACACTCGCAAGGAACACGATGAGCCTTTCCAACCCTTACGCGCAGTACCGGCAGAATTCGGTCGAGACGGCGACCCCGACACGCATGGTCGTAATGCTCTACGACGGCGCGATCCGCTTTCTGTGCCAGGCCCTGCCCGCCATGCGCGCCCGCCAGTACGATCAACAGTCAGTGAACATCGGCAAGGCGCAGGCGATCATCGCCCATCTGCGGGACACGCTGGATTTTGAGAAAGGCGGCGCGGTAGCCGTCCACCTCAGCGGGCTGTACGTCAGCCTCTTTGATGCCCTCACCGACGCCAACATCCACGACCGGCCCGAGCGGGTCGAGCGGGCCATCGAGGCGCTGCGTGAGTTGCGCGAAGCCTGGGCCGAAGTGGACCGCCAGTGCCAGGCCGGCAAGGCAACGGGGGCGCGCGAAATGATCGCGGCCTGACGAAACTATTGACGAAATTATTCAATACGGGAGAAATTGTCCATTGTCTCTTGCCACAGGCAGCGTCGAGCGGGCGAAGTTCGTTTTTTTGCTGGAGCTGTCTCAGGAACAGATCCAGGCGCTGGAGTGCGACGACATGTTCGCGCTCGACCGCATCCTGGCGGCGAAGCGGACGTTGATTGAAAGCTTGAATGACGCGCGCGGCGTCCTCGCCGCCGATCCGACGCTGGCTGCGGTCGTGACGCGCATCCAGGATGCGGACAAAATGGCGCAGCGCCTGCTCTACCGCAAGGTGGGCCGGATCATGCGGGAGATGAACGAATTAAGTCAGCAGAAAAAGGCGCGAGGCGCTTACCAACCCACGTCGGGGCGCGAGGCGGCCAAGCCCATCGGGTTCCTGCCGGACACGCCGAGCTATTTGGATGTGAAATCGTGACGCCGTTTACAACGCTCGCCTCCTCGTGCTACAATGGGGACACTTATGCCTGTCCCCACTTTACCCGCTGCTTTGCCCTCTTCGTCGCACCCGCTCGTCGGGACACCCTTTGACCGCAACTTCTGGGAGGGGGATGCCTCCTGGATGGTGCTGGCCGATGTTGTCAAGATCGTCCTCATTTATCTCGTGCTGCGTTTCATCCTGCGCCGGCTCGTGGACCGCGTCTTGTGGCCCGCCGTGCGTCAGGGTGAGAAGAAGGTAGACCCCGCCCAAGCGTCGCGCATCAAGACGCTGGCGAGTCTAGTCAACAGCTCGGTCAGCTACATCCTTACCTTCGTCTTCGGCATCATGCTTCTGCGCGCGCTGCGCCTGGACCCGATCCCCCTGCTGACCACGGCCAGCGTCGCGGGCCTGGCCGTCGGCTTCGGGGCGCAGAAGCTGGTCAAGGACATGATCTCCGGCTTCTTCATCTTGCTGGAAAACCAGTACGGAGTCGGCGACTATGTCACGGTCGGGGCCGTCACCGGCACGGTGGAGGAAGTCGGCCTGCGGACCACGCGCATCCGCGACGATGTGGGCAAGCTCTATATCCTGTCCAACGGCGACATCACCCAGGTTTGCAACCAGAGCCGGGGCGCGGTCGCCTCCTTCGTCGAGATCGGCGTCGCCGCCGCCGCCGACATAGGCAAAGCGACCGACATCATCAACAAGGCCGGGGAGGAACTGGCCCACGCGCAGTCCGGTCTCGGCTTCGCCGAGCCGCCGAGCGTGCAGGGACTGGGCGCGATGGACGCCGCCAAGCTGACCCTGCGCGTCTCCTGCCCCGTCACCGCCCCCGCCAAGCTCACTCAGGCGCAGATCGCCCTGCGCGGCCTGGCCCACCAGCGATTGGTGGAGGCGGAGATCGGGCTGGCTTGAGTTCCGCGCGGTCGCAATACGAGCCGCTAATAAAGGATAAGCCATTATCCTTTATTAGCGGCTCTGCTTATTAAAGTTTCCTTGATTAGCGGCGGCTAACGAAAAGTTCGTTTCGCTGGCCTTCGGGATTTGGCTTTCACTTTGGACTGGTGAGCATAGAAAGTTACGTCCAAATCCACCCCAAGTCCGCCAAATTTCTGTTGAAGCTGGGCGGGTACTTGAATAACCACGCTGGCCTCAGTGATGACACAGCAGTTCATTTCGATGGTGTGGCCTTTCTTTTTTAAACCTTTGATGAATACCGCATTCTCCATAAGTAGGTCCGACCAGTGTAACAACTGAGCGGTGAGCGGCATGTCACGGAGATCGCTCTCAAGCCAACGCTTCCAACCACCCCACTTGTGAATCGTTTCATAAACGCAGACAGTACCATCGGCTTGGTTAAAACTGTGGTTATCACCGCGACGCCATGCTTGCCTCGGCTGTAAGTCCAGCGCGTCCGTGATAATGTCAGGGTTTAAGTCATTGCCCAAGATAATAAGGGTAGCCGAGCAAACTGCATCTTTTTTTGGCATGATGTTTCAGGCACGGATCTTACGCTGGATTCAAAGGCTGGGGTTTCAGTTCATCCGGGTCGGCGCGGGTCGGGCGCTGAGGTCTTGGGTGGCTGGGGTGCGGGCGAGGGTGGCGAGGAGGGAACGGCCGTCGTCGCGGTTCTGCGGGGCGAGGAAGAAGAGAACGCCCTGCGTCAGCCCCAGGGCGGTTAGGGTTGGGGGCGCGGGCGCATCGCCGCAGTCCAGGCGCAGCTTGAAGAAGCGTGGGAGGGACTCGGACTGCCAGGCGCCGTGGGCGAATGGGGTCTCGCCGGGCCTCTGGTCGAAGACGAACATCCGGCGGCGCGCGCGCAGGCTGCCCCCGGCGTACAGCGCGTACAGGGAGACGGACTGGACGGGCTGCGTCCTCTGCTGAATGGCTTCCACTAATGCCTGCACCTGCCGTAGAGTCTCCCAGGCTTCGGCCTCGGCAATGAGCCGATGGGAGACGCCCGCGCCCAGCGCGCCCGCGAACTCTTCGGGCATTTCCGCGAGCTGGTAGTAGCCTCCCTGCTCGGACAGCACGGCGCGGGCGACATCGTTGGCGTACTCCGTCCCCTCCCCCACCCGCTTCTTGATATAGGCGATGGTCAGGCCGTGCTGCTCTTGATGTTCGGCGCGGAGGGCGGCATATTCGGGATTGTCTTCGTAGGGAAGCAGCATCTACAGGGTTTTCTCCATGACCAATTTGTGGCCTTTGGTCGCAATGACTTGATAGCCATGATGCATATAGAACGCGCAGGCTGGATTGTTCTCCCAGACCTCCAGCCGAAGCGTCTTTAGTCCCAGCGCCTCAAACCTTCGCATCAGCCGCCCGCCGATCCCGCACCCACGATAGCCAGCCGACAGAAAGAGGCGGCGGACATGGAGAATGTCTTCCTGCGTCTCGATCAAGTAGAAGCCGATGGGTTGGCTGCCGTCTAAAATAATGCTATGCTGTGCATACTTCCGCGCAAAGCGTTCCTCCAGCTCTGTCTCATCCGGCACATGAAACTCGCGCACCAAGGGGAAAAGAGTCTCCCGTACAAGGCCATTGACGAACTCACGATCTTCCAGGACACAGGGCCGTTCAGACCAATTTATCTCGACGGGTGTTGTCATTTGAAACTGGGCAGGATCACGCCCTTCATGATCACGTTCTGGGCTAAGATAAAGGCGAACAGGGTCGGGACGGCGGCCAGGGTCAGGGCGGCCATCATCACATACATCGGCGCTCCGCTCGATTGCAGCTCATAGAGCCAGACCATCAGCGTCCACATACTATGATCCTGGCAGATCGTCATGGCGTACAGGAAGCCCCCGTAGGCCGTCGTGAAAGCGATGAAGCTGATGTAGGCGAAGATCGGGCGGCTCAGGGGCAGCGTGATGGTCCAGAACATCCGCAGCTCGGTCGCCCCGTCAATCGTCCCCGCCTCGTACAGCTCGCGCGGCAGGCTGTCGAAGAAGCCTTTCATCAGAAAGATCGAGTAGCCGCTGGCCGCGCCGGGCAGGATCAGGGCCGCATAGGTGTTCAGCAGGCTGAACTGCTTCAAAAGCAGGAAGTTCTGGATCAGCGAGATCTCGCCTGGAAACGACATGGTCGCCAGCAGGAACAGCAGCACCGCGTTCCCATACGAAAGATTATACCGCGAAAGGGCGTAAGCGCAGAGCGGGTTGACGAGCAGCGTGGACAGAATCGCCAGCAGGCAGAAGATGACCGTAACCCAGACGGCCCGCCCGTGCAGCAGGACGTACTGGATGACCAGGCTGTAGTTGCGCGCCATGTAATCCCGCCGCAGCGCGCCCGTGTGGGCCTGGACATAGGCCCAATCCGACGCCTGCACGGGCAGCGCCTGGCCCGCGCCCGCCCGTCCGCGCCAGCGTGTTTCAGGCGTGTCAGCGGACAGGGTCGCGACCGGCGCGACTTTAAGAAAATCAATCCAGTCCAGCAGCGGCGGCCCCTGCGAGGGGATGGTTTCGGGGTCCGGCAGCGCCAGTGCGGCAAAAGAAGCCGCCTGCGCGCCGTGTTTTTGATTATAATCGGTGATGCTGCCCTTGTACCGCGTTTGCAGGAACACCTGGTACGCGGCCTGGGCAGACGGGTCCACGACGATGTCCCGGAACGGCAGTTTGGTGCGGACGAACGTCTCCCAATCCCTGCGCTCCGCCGCGCTGCCTCCGGGCCGGGCAGAGAACGTGAACGCCCCATACGTTATGGCCTGTGTGCCCCACGCTTTGCCGAGCGCGTCGAGGTTAGGGTACGCTTCCTCCTTCAGCCACTTCTGATACAGGGGGTCCGCGCCGACGACTAGGAAATAATTCGCGGGCAGGGTCGCCTCGAACGCCTTCCAGTCCCGATATTTGACGCCGTTGTCCGGGGTCCAGTTGTGCTTGGCGGGCTGCTCGAACGGCGGGAAGACGGTCAGAAAGTCCTCGTCCTCCTGCGCGTAGGCCCGGTCCAGCGCGCGGATGTCGCCGTGGAAGTGGTCGCGCAGAAAACGATGATACCGGTCCAGGAGCGGACTGGGGCTGAAGGCCGCCGCCGCGCCGCCGAAGCCCACGGCCTGGAAGCGGGCGGGCAGCGCGGCGGCGAACCGGTCCCAGTCATCCACGGCCACCGCATTGGCCGAGGGCAGCGGCACGACATCCTGCAAGCCGGCATAGTTGGTCCCATAGGTCGCGTTGATCTGGACGAGGTCGCCCCGGTACTTGTCTTCGGCGTATTTGCCGAACAGGGCGGTGTCCGAGTGCAGGTAACGGGGGATCAGGTCATAGCTGGTCTTCTCGTACTGAGACTCGACGGACGCGCCGAGCATGACGAGGAAGGGGTAGACCATCGTGACCGCGCCCAGCGTCAGCACCAGATACAGCGCGCCGATCAGCGCGCGCATCTTCCAGGTCTTGCGACCGACAACCGGGATCAGGGCCATGCGTGTATTATAACGCCAACCCGGCCCGATTGCAAGGCCGGGCTACAAGGGAGGCCGGGGCGACGTGGGAAAGCGTCCGCCACGGGTTGAAACCCGAGGTTTTATTGGGGTGAGTTTTTATTGGGGTGAGGCTGGAAAAAGCCCACCGTCGAGGCGACGGAAGACCAGAGGGCGCAACCTTCTCTTGCGTCCCCTGGACTGCACTGGCAGACCTGGAAGGCGCTGGGCACTTCTTAGCCTCGGGTTTCAACCCGTGGCAACTTGACCCGTGGCGACTTGACCCGTGGCAACTTGACCCGTGGCAAACGCTACGTCACATCGGTTCCCAATTGCCCTCCTTCGGATTTCGCTGTATAATAGAATCCCATGCAGATCGTTACCCCCCCCCAACCCCCCCCCCCGGGCGATA